>Ga0067045_1027360_pt1 | contig 250160 bp, 220 predicted proteins | sample TerdegcTABiofilm_FD_59184 | JGI IMG/M metagenome (GOLD analysis project Ga0067045, IMG submission 59184) | Combined Assembly of (Gp0054472, Gp0054536) Wastewater bioreactor microbial communities from Singapore -Terephthalate degrading... | reverse complement strand
CGTTCATCCATCTTTGTTCCGTCCTTCCATGGCATCCCAACCTCCCGCCAAAGCGAAAAGTGTTACCCATGTGTCCGGTACAATCTGTCACCTATGTCTCAGGTCGCTCAGCAGCGAGCAGAGCACCGCGGCGCCGCGTTCCTTCGCCGTTCGCCGTAAAAGGGCGATGATGTCGCGTGAAGTTGCCGGATCGAGACTTGCGACGGGTTCATCCGCCAGGATGATGGCGGGCCTGCCCATCAATGCCCTTGCAATGCCCACACGCTGCCGCTGGCCGCCGGAAAGCTCCCGCGCCCGGCGGTTTACATGGCTCTCGTCAAGGCCCACTTCGGCCAGAAGGCGGCATGCTTCGGCTTTCACAGCCGGGGGATAGAGACGCAGCATCAGCCGCCAGAGCGGCAGTTCGCCTGCCAGGCCGGCCATGACATTCTGGACGGCGCTTAACCGGTCGATCAGCCCATGGTCCTGATGCACCATTCCCAGTTTACGCTGAATCTGCCGGCGTGTGACCGAGGTAAGCTGGATGCCCTGCAATGTGATCTGCCCGGAAGAGGCGGGCACCAACCCGGAAATTACCCGCAACAGGGTCGATTTCCCCGAGCCTGACGGGCCAAGAATTACGCAGAACTCACCCGCACGGAGGTCCAGATCAATCCCCTCAAGCGCCTTCATGCCGTTATAGGCTGCGCTTACGCCCGAAAGACTGAGTATGGCCGAGGTCAGGTCGGGGCCGGTGTTCCGCGCATCCGTCACCGGTAAGTGCCTGCGCGCCGCACCAAGGCGGCCGTAAAGGCGCTGTCCACGCCTGCGACGGGCCGAAAGGCGGTTTCAAAATCATTGTCCGTGATCGTAATATCGTACCGGTCGACCCGCTTTCCGCCATATCCGCGAATATCATCGGCAGATATGCCGGGTTGTTCATGCAGCGTCCCGAGCGCAGTGCGCAGTCTGAATTTTACGGATTGTGGCAGCGCTTTGGCCGACACCATCGGAGGGTTGGGAATAGGGGCCGAGCGTCCCACGATCCGAAAGCGGGATGCATCAATCGCGCCCGAATTTGCTGCGCGTTCGAACGATACGAACGACGCAGCGGCGCCGTCCACCAGGCCGTTGTCCAGGGCAACAAGTCCGCTGGTGTGGCTATCCCCGATGCGCACCTGAGAGAGATCCTTCCGCGGATCAATGCCTGCGTCCAGAAGTATGCCGATGGGAAAAACAAAGCTGCTTGCCGATTGCGGTGGGCCGAACGCCACAGACCGCCCGCGCAGATCCTGCGCGCTGGAAATGCCGCTGTCTTTCAGCGCAAAAATTCCCGCAAAATAGGTCGCGCTGCCATTGGTGGATTCCACGGCCAGCAACTCGGCGCATCCGCGATCACGGGCCTCGCGATAGGATGTCGGGCCAAGCCAGGCGACGTCCGCAAGTCCCGTGCACACTGCTTCGATGGCCGCCGCATAGCTCTGGCCAACGCGCACACGGAAGTGCAGGCCGCTTGTCTTGGTCAGCGCATTGAACAAGGGCAGGAAATCCGCCCGGGTGCCGTCTTCCGTGCCGCCATCCGCCGGGATCAGGATGACCTCCAGAGGTTGGCGGGCGCTGCCATCCCGCGCTTGGGCCAGCGCGGGGAGCGCCCCCAACATCCAGATGAATAGCAAAGCCGCAATGATGCGCATGGCTAACCCCTTTTTACGTTCGCCCGCAGGCTAGCGGCTCGCCGCAACACTAATGTGACGCGGCGCGAAAATTTCAGGGTTGTTTGTGAATTTTATTCAATTTTGCCTGTGCTGGATTTTATTTTCCCGCAAAGTGCGGCAGATGGGTCTCTTCGGGCAGCGGGCGCCCGGCACAACACCCGCAGGTGTTCAGGGAGCAGGCAATGAAGAAAAAAGAGACGCAGTCCAAAAGCACCCCAGGCGTGAAGAAGGATACGGCAGTTGTCAGCAATGTCCTGAGCCGCATCCGTATCCGGCAGGCGTCCCTGGGGCCCAGCACGAGTTCCATTGCCGAGTTCGTACTCAACAACCCGCGCCGCGTTGTTGGCATGTCGGTGACTGAACTTGCCGCTGAGACGGGGGCAAGTGATGGCAGTGTTGTCAATTTCTGCCGCCAGCTTGGCCTGACCGGATTTCAGCAACTGAAGCTCAGCCTGGCGCAGGACACCGTTCAGCCCGTGCAGTTCATACAGGAGGATCTCCAGCGAGGAGACGATACGGGAACCATATGCCGTAAAATGTTCCATGCCGGCATTCAGGCGCTGCGCGATACGCTGTCGGTTGTGGACGCTGACGCGATTGATCAGGCTGTGCAGGCAATGCGGGCGGCCGACCGGATCGAGATCTATGGAATCGGATCCTCCGCGCCCATAGCGGAAGACGCACAATACCGTATGCTGCGGATCGGCATCGATGCGCGCGTCGTGGTGGACAGCCATATCCAGGCCATCAGCGCTTCACGTACGGGCCCGAATGTCGCGGTGCTGACCATCTCGCATTCAGGCGCAACGCATGAAACTCTTTCCGCTACCCGCCTGGCGCATGAGGCCGGCGCCAAAACCATTGTCATCACGAATTTCGCCAACTCTCCCATCCAGGCTTATGCCGACATCAAACTCTACACGATGTCGAAGGAAACCCGCTTCCGTACGGAAGCCATGACCAGCCGGATCGCCCAGCTTTGCGTTATCGATACGCTGATTGCGGCCCTCGCCATGGCGGATTACGACCATGCTACCGAAACGCTTCGAGAAACTTTCGACGTCCTTTCGATCAAGCGCTTCTGAGGGAGTCAGATCAGCCTCGCGAAGAATTCCTGCGGGGTCGGCGCAACCAGAAGGCAGGGCATCCCTATCTGGACTGCCCCTTTAATGTCGGTATCCGGGTTATCCCCCAGCATCACGGTGCGGTGAGGGGAAGTGCCGATGATCCGGCACGCTTCACGGAAAAAGCCCTCGCTCGGTTTGCCAATAATCTCGGTCTCGGCCTGAGACAGATCGACCGCCGCTTCAAGGGCGGCGTGAAAAGCGCCGGTCTCAAGCCGGATACGTGCATTGGCCCCGCGGTGCGAGCCGTCCGGATTGGCGACGACGAGTTTTGCGCCGCCGGCCAGGCAGTTTGCCGCGCGTTCCAGCGCAGCATAGGTCACCCGTGTATCCCGCATCAGAATAACAACCTGAGCTTCTTCCCGCACAACTTCAATGCCGGAGCGTTGGGCTAGGGCTTTCATGGCGGGACTTCCGATGATCATGGCCCGATTGAGCCCCAGATCCCGCGCCCGCTTTATGGCAAACATGCCGGCCAGCAGTATGCGTTCCGGAGGCAGTTCAATGCCGGATTTGTCCAGAATGGCGCGCATTTCGTCCGGGGTGTGGGTGGAATTGTTCGACACAATTGCCAGTCGTCTCTGATGGGCGCGCAAAAATACTGCGGCTTCAGGAACGAGAACATTGTCAATTGCGCAGCACCCATCCCAATCCAGAAGAAATCCGTCAGCGGACTTTATGAGTGATTTGGGGTCCCGGCTGCGCAGCTCTTCAAGGGGAATAACATTCTTCATAGCGGCGGCTTAGACGAAATGAAAATAATTCAAAAGATAGAAAATTTGAGATGAGCAAATTTTATATTTGAATTACACAAACTTCACCGACGCGTCACATTCACCGGCTACCCCGAGCCCTGCGCAGAACTGATTGCGCGCAAAGCTATTGCGGTTGCCCGGCCAGACCGGCGCAATCTGAACCTCGGAGGGGTGACGGTGAGATACGATCTGAGAAAGAGACTGTTGTTGAGTGTTGGGGCCGCGTTGGTCTCGGCCAGCTTCGCGGCGCCTGTGATGGCGCAGTCCGAAGCTGCGGAAGAAGATGAGGCCCGCCTCAGCACGGTGCTGGTCGAGGGCCGCCGCGTGGACCAGGCAACGCCGATGGCGATTGACCTCGTACAGTTCGGCAACCAGGTTCAGCTGATCGATGCCCAGAAGATTGAAACGGGCGGCTTCACGAACTTTGGGGAAGCGGCTGCGGGTCTGATCCGCGGCGCAAACATTGGCTATTCGCCTGATGAAGGCGAGTTCACCATCCGCATCGACGGCGGTACGGACCGTGATACGCTGCTTCTGGTAGATGGCGTTCCGTATTTCGACCGGTCCAGCCCGTCAGAAGATCTGTGGCCAGCTACCGCTATCGATCCGCGTATGATCGACAGCGTTGAAGTGTATCGCGGCGGCCAGTCGCTGTATTTCGGTTCAAATGGTGGCCTCGGTGTGGTCAGTGTAAAGACGAAAGAGCCTGACGGTACCAAAAAAGGCCAGATCGGCGTCTATGCCGGTTCATTCAAGACCCGCGAAATCTACGGCAATGTGTCGATGCCGGTAGACTCCGAAGGCAAGCACAGCTTCCTGGTGTATGGCCGGTCGTATCATTCTGACGCGCACGAGCTTTTCGATGTTTCCGCCTATGGTGATAACGTCCTCGCCCTCGGCGGCTTCCAGCCCTACCCGTATGATTTCAACAGCATCGGCGCGAAGTATCTTTGGCAGATTGATGCGACCTCTGAACTGCGCCTGGGCGCAAGTTTCTCCACCATCGACTTCCATGACTCCTTCCCGAACTCGACAATTTACACGCCAAATTTCACCGAGTTCCCGATCTATACGGCGAACTACAAGAAGTCGTTTTCGGACAATCTCCGGATTGAGGTCGACTCTCACTGGCAGAAGCCGCAGCTGAAAAACCATGAGTTGCTGGCTCGCGTCTGCCGCACGCCTCGCCTGCAGGATCTGCCGGCAGACGTGCGCGCGATTGCGTCGTCCCAAGGGATCACAGGCTTCGCAACGGCAGCACAATACGAAGCCTTTGCCGCCACAGTCCCGAACCTTCCGGCCGGCTGCGTGACAAATCCCTACGGAACGACAAGCGGCGCTGCCACCAGCGCGCAAAATGGCTGGATGGTGAACCAGGATCCGAGCAGCCCCTATTTCGGTCAGCCCTATGGCACCATTCAGAACCCGTTCCCGATTGGCGCGCCTATCGGATACGTGATCGAGACGACCACCTCCTTCGGTGACAACACACCGGTCAAGGGCTGGGGATCGACGGATAACCGCCGCTCCGGTTACATTGACTATGGGATCAATGCCCGCGGCACATACCGCCTGAACGACCTTGTCGAAGTTGTTGGCGGTGTTCAGTATACCGCCTATGAAGATGCGTCCGACGCCTCTTTCGGGGTCAAGGACGTGAAGGTCACGTCGACGGGTGTCTATGGTGACCTGCGTCTCAGCCTGCCGGTTCTGGAAGGCCTCAATGGCTCCTTCGCCGTCCGTCAGGATTTCAATGATGGATTTGATGATGAGATGATCTACAAGATCGGTCTTCGTCAAAACCTTCCGGCTGGCCTCTATGCCCGCGCCAGCGGTGGTACATCCTACTCGGCGCCCAAGATCGACGAAATCGGCGCCTATGGTGCCAACCAGAACGTCAATCCTGGCCTTCAGCCGCAATCGGTTGAGGCGTTGAATGCCGGTATCGGTATGGATGGCTCGTTCCGTGGCGGCACTTTCAATATCGAGATGGGATACTTCAAGACCGACATCAAAAACCAGTTCGGTACGCGATCGGTTGAGTCGGTTTGCACGCAATATGAGGGCAATCCCTTCGGCCTCGACATCATCAACCGGAACCGGGCCAGCATCGTGCCCCCTGACGCCTTCTGCGCCACGGCGGCGGGCCTTGGCCTCGACGGATCGGAAATCGTAGCTGTCAACACCCTGGATATCCAGGAAATCGAAGGCTTCACAGTCGATCTCGCCTTCGACTACGGCCCGTTCTCCGGCGACGTGTCCTACACCATGATGGACTCCCTTGAGACCAACCCGGTATTTGGTCTCCCGGCCCGTCTGGATGGGACCACGGCAAACCTGGGCTTTGTAACCCCTGGCCCGGCAGGGTCTCAGGAGAAACGCCAGTCCGGCGAACGCCCGGAATGGACCCTATCTGCCCTATTGACGTACAAGCCCACCGATCAGTGGGTCTTCGCGCTTAACCCGCGCCTTCAGGGGCCGGAATGGGCCTATGCGCCGACAACCGCAGCCCGCCTCGTCGACGCCAATGGCAACCGTGTGGTCGATGACGTCAACTTCGGCAACTATTTCGTCCTCAACGGGTCCATCCAGTACTTCTTCGGCAAGGACCACGAGCACCGCATTCTCATCCGCGGCGTGAACCTCCTCGATGAGGGTTACTATGAGCGCTATTCGGGCGGCGCGAGCCTGACGCTCGACCGCGCTGTGGTCCGCGGTGAGGTCGGTGTCAATGACAGCGCTTACTACCGCCAGTATGGCTGGAACGGCAAACCGCGTTCTGCCTGGATCCAGTACGAGTACCGCTTCTGATCTGCGTGATGGCGGCGATCATGTCGCGCCGCCATCCGCTGCTACCGGCCAGTGGCTTTCCCCGGGCTGCTGGCCGGTCCTCTGCTCGCCCGCCTTCCATTCAGGAGAAATCACGCATGTTTTCCCGCAGGTCGTTTATTGCGCTTACTGGTGCTGCTGCCGCCGCCATGGCGTCCCAACGCAGCTTCGCTGACAATTCAGCTGCCTACTTCACGCTTGGTATTGCCTCGGGCACCCCGCGCCCGGAGAGTGTCATCCTCTGGACACGGCTTGCGCCCGATCCGTTGAGAGGCGGCGGCATGCCACCCGGCCGCGTCGAAGTCCGCGTGCGCGTCGCCCGCGACCCTGCCATGCGCGATGTCATCCGTGACGAGATGGTGGCCACATCTGATGCGAAGGCACATTCGGTCCACTATAAATGCGAAGGCCTCGAACCTGGCCGGGAATACTGGTACCAGTTCAGCTACAATGCTGAAGATACCGTCATAGGCCGGACACGGACGACAAGCCCCAATGACGACAAGGCCCGCATCGCGCTGGCCTACTGCCAGCACTATGAGGCCGGCTATTACGCTGCCTATCGCGATCTGGCCGAATGGATGCCTGATCTCGTCATCCACACAGGTGACTATATCTATGAGGGCGGTGTCGGCACGCTCGGCTCTTATATGCGGGACGTTGGCGCCGGCGAACGGCGCCTGTTCGAAACCGTGCGCCTCCATAATGGCCCGGAAATTGTCACGCTCTGGGATTACCGCAACCGCTACGCCCTCTACAAAACTGATCCCCATCTGCAGGCCGCGCATGCGATTGCGCCCTGGATCGTCGCTATGGACGACCACGAGATCGACAACAACTGGGCTGGCGCGATCCCTCAGGATCCCGAAAAGCAGACCGATCTGGAGTTCCGCGTTCGCAAGCTCGCCGCATTCCAAGCCTATTATGAGCATATGCCGATCGAGACGCCGCCCTGGGTCAAGGGCACCGAGTCCGGCCTCTTGATGCATGGCGCTTTCCGCCTCGGTCCGGCGCAGGTTCATCTGCTGGACACGCGCCAGTTCCGCACCGACCAGCCCTGCGGCGATGGCCGCAAGGCCTATTGTGAAGAAGCCAACGATCCCGCCCAGACCATGATGGGCAAGGCGCAGGAAGAATGGCTGCACACGGAACTGAAACGTTCCGGCGCCGCGTTCAACCTGATTGCCACGCAGGTGTGGTTCACGCCCTATCGCTACAACGCGCCGCCCGAAGCGCCTGTCACCAATCTTGACAGCTGGGATGGCTATCCGCTCGCCCGTCAGCGCCTGGCGGATATGCTGGCCACCGGCGTGAAGAACCCGGTCTTCCTCACGGGCGACTGGCACACCGCCATGGCGTCAACGCTCTATCAGACGCCTTTTGACACCCGCTCGAAGCGCATCGGCCACGAGCTTGTAGGCAGCTCCATCTCCTCAGGCTGCCCCTGGGCACGTGATATGGAAGTGACGCGCGAGGCGAACCCTCATGTGTCGCATCTGAATGGCAAGCAGCGCGGGTATCTGCGTGTCACGGTCAGCAAAAAGGATTGCGCCGGTGATTTCCGGGTCGTCGAAGATGCTGGCCGCCCAGATTCCCGTGTGTATACGGACGTCGAGATCCGCACCCGCGATATCTGATCTATTCTCAAAAAAGAGGGGGGAGGGCTGGCCGGAACATCTCCGGCCAGCCTTTTTCTTTGCGTGCGTCATCGGTTGACTGCAAAGGCAAACAGCAGCGCCAGAAGGACGGTCCAGACAAGGAGGAGGGCGGCGATCAGGGTGGCGAGGATAGGGCGCATGATTCACACCAGGTCGAAGATTTCAGAGTCGATGCGCCAGAGCGGTACACCCATTGCCAGCAGCGCTGCGCGGGCGGCGTCCGTCATGGGCGGCGGGCCACACAACATATGAGACCAGGCGCGCGTTTCTTCCGTCAGGTGGCGCTCGAGAATTTCTTGGTCCAGGAACCCGCTTTCTCCGTCCCAGTCCTCCGGCGGTTTTTCCAGCACATGGACCACCTTCAAATCCATATCGCGGGCCAGAGCCTCCAATTCTTCCCGTAGGGTCACCTCGCTCCATTCCTTGTTGGCGTAAAACAGGATTACTTGGCGCGTGTCACCGCGTGCCCTCATGGACCTCAGATTGGCAATCATGGGCGTAATGCCGATGCCCCCGGCGATCATCACAAAGCCGCTGGTCGCCGCCTCCATGTCTATGGAAAATGCTCCGTATGGACCATCAATCCATGCCGGCGTTCCCGGCTCTGCCTTGATGACCTCGCCGGTAAAATCCCCCAGCGGCTTTATGGAAAGAGACACGGCTGGGCCGTCTTCAGGTGCATTGGAAATCGTGAAAGGGTGTTCGCGCAGGCCGAAGGGGGAATTGCCAATGGTCAGCCATGCAAACTGCCCCGGCATCCAGCCTTTGAGCGCCTTGCCGCGCGGCTCCAGAACCAGCGTGTGAACGCCTCCGCGTTCGGGAATGTTCTTGACGACCTGCCAGGGGTTCCGCGTCTGACGCCAGGGCCGGATCACGCGCACCCAGACAAGCAACAGAAGCCAGCCCGCACTTGCGCCAAAGATCATTGCGCGCTTGTCCGCCGCCGCTGTGAAATGCCCAACGCCGAGCACATGCGCGATGGCGGCAGCAAAGGCAATGATCGCCAGCGCCACGTGCATTGTGCGCCACCAGCCATATTCTACGTTCAGCCGCTTGCGGAACTCCGAGGTAATCACCAGCAGCGCAAACGCGACCAGCGCAACGCGGCCGATGGTAAGCTCCCAGCGGGCCGTGAGCGGATTAAGATCTCCCAGCGCCGGCTCGAACCAGATGTACAGAATGCCGAAATGAGCCAGCATCAGGGCCAGTGCGCCCATCGCCATATAGCGATGAAACAGGTAGACGATATCGATGCCGAAAGGCTGCACCATGCCCCGAAATCGGGCCGTCAGAATAAATTGCAGGCCCACCACAGCCAGAGCGCCAAAGCCAAGGCCCTTCGAGAAATCCCATAACAGGCTAGTGCCCGGTGCAGGTTGGCCGGATATCAGTATAAGGAATGGAACAGCCAGAACGCAAAAGGCTGCAATAACCCAGAAGGCGGCGCGCTTTTTCATGGAAGCGTGAAGGGGGCTGGCATCATTAGTGCCAAACGCGCCATAGATGGGATGGTTCCATAGGTAGCAGGCGGTCTTACCCTACGGGCTGGTCCTGCGGTTCTTACCCGACAACTATAGTCCGTCTAGGGACTAAGAATCGAAGATTGCGCAGCCTGCGGGCGCAGTTTGTCTCGCTCAATCGTAATCTTGTGGGGCTCCATTCCGCAGCAATTTTGTGCAAGAATAAGCGAAAACCAGCCGTTTTGCGCCACTTGCGCAGTTCTTGCGGTGGCGATATGCGATCAACCCACGTCGAATCGAGTTTATCTGAAAGAGTTTAAAGCAGACGAAAACCCCGTGTTAAGGCTGCTGCTGTATCAACCGACCTACTTACTGAAGGAAACAGAAATGGCCGTTAAACCGACCACCGCCAAGAAAACCCCGGCTGCCAAAGTCGCGGTGAAAAAAGCTCCCGCCAAGAAAGAAGCCGCAGTCAAGAAGCCTGCTGCGAAGGCCGCGCCCAAAGCTGCTCCCAAGGCAGCCCCGGCGAAAAAAGCCGTTGCGAAGAAGGCCGCTACGCCTGAAGTGCTGACCCTGAAGCACATTGCTGCAGAGCTTTCTGAGGCCCATGAGATGCCGAAAAAGCAGGCTGAACTCGTCGTCAGCGACTTCATCGACCGCATGGGCGGCTACCTGAAGAAGGGCAAGAAGCTGCGCATCTCGGGCCTCGGCATTCTGCAGGTTCGCGCGCGTCCCGCCCGGAAAGGCCGCAACCCGGCAACCGGCGAAACCATCAAGATCAAGGCGTCCAAGAAAGTTGCTTTCCGCCCGTCGAAAGATCTCAAGGACCGCGTTCTCTAAGCAGCGGTTCATTCTGAACGGAAACACCCGGCCCGCGCCAGCAGGCCGGGTGTTTTCTTTTGGGGGCGTGGCAAAAGCAGTGAGCGGAGTAATAGGCAGTGGGCCCCTCGGCGCCCACTGCAAGAGTTGTGGCCGGTCCGAAAGTCTGTCCAGGTTACCGGTTGTCCCTGCGCACCAGGGCCGCTAGGTTGGCGCGCAGATCGCGAAAGGGTGGTTCGTGTCGGAATCTGGGTCGGAATCGGGGAATTTGCAGCCGGGGGAAGGGGAGGTTCAGCGTCTGATCGACGCCCTCTATCCGGAGCTGAAGCGAACGGCGGCGGTGCTCGGCCGCCGGGCAGGCTCGCCCGAAACGCTCCGCTCCACGGTCCTTGTGAATGAGGTGTTCCTGAAGCTGCGCCGTTCGGGGGGATATGCGGATGAAAAGCATTTTCTGCGAACGGCAGCGCTGGCGATGCGCCAAATTCTGGTAAACCACGCCAAGGCGCGTCTGGCGGCAAAGCGGGGCGGCGGCAGGCTGGACCCGCTGGACGAGAATATGCCGGTCTATTGGGAGAGCGACGAGCGGCTGGTGGAATTGAGTGGCGCGCTCGATCAGTTGGCGGAGGTTTCGCCTCGCCTGGCGGAACTCGTGCACTACCGTTTCTTTGCCGGCTATTCGGAAGCCGAGACCGCCGCCTTGATGGGTGTTACCGACCGCACGGTGCGGCGCGACTGGGTGAAGGCGAAGGCCTTGCTGATGATGTTCATTGAGGGGCAGGAGCCCCCGCAGGAATCTGAAACGCCTGGTTAAGCCCTCAAAGCCCGTATTTCTTACGTACGTCCTCTGCCGCCTGTTGCAGGCGTGCTCCGGATGGGCCAAGGGCGGGAAGATCGGTCTCTGCGTGTGCGAGCGCCTCCCGTGCCTGGTCCGGCTTTCCGGCATCCGCCAGTGCCCTGCTGTGGGCGATGTTGGCCATGACACGCGCCGCAGGATTTTCGCCCGCCAGCCTCACGGCTTGTTCCGCCGGCGCTTCGCCGCTGGCGCCATTGGCGACCTCAGCTTCAGATAAGCCCGACAGCGCTGCCACATGCAGCAATGATCCCGGGCCGGAGTATCGCGCGGCCATATCGACCGCCTCGGCAAGCAGGGGCCGGGCTTCGGCGGGGCGCTCCAGCTGCAGCAGAACCTTGCCGTAATTGTTCAGCAGCGCCGCTGTGGCCGCAGAGGGGCCAAACAGGTTGCGCCGCAGGCGAAGCGCTTCGTCAAACAGCGGCGCAGCCACCTCCGCGCGGCCTTGAAGCATTTCGACAGCGGCAAGATTATTGGCGGTGTTCAAGGCATCTGGCGTTTCGGAGAGGCCGGTTGTCCGCCAAATTTCCCATGCCGCTTCCATTGCCTGCCGCGCTCCGTTCAGATCGCCCATCGTCTGCAGGGTCACGCCCAGATTGTTCTGGAAGACGCCTGCCTGCCGGTTCGCCGAGCCATGCAGCGCGATATGGTCGGCCAGCGCCGTCTCCAGCAACCGGGCAGCGGCTGCGGGATCGGCAGCGCGCAAAATCTGTGCCTCCACCAGGCGGCTATCAATCAACCGTATACGCCATTTCGACGGATCAGCGCTCCAGAATGCCTGCGCTTGTCTCAGAAGGTCTGCGGCTTCCTCCATCCCGCCTGTGCGTACCAAGGATTGGGCAAGGTCAAACCGCGCCAGCGCCAACGTATCAGGCGGCGCGCCGGCTTCTTCTCCCGTCAGGATCAGCGTCCGGAGAACGGAGATCGCCTCTTCATAGTCGCCCATGAAGAAATAGAGCTCTCCCAAAGCATGGAGAAGGGGCGCGGCTTCGGCGGGATTATTCACATATTGCTGGCGAATGCGACTGGTGGCGCGCTGGAGCACTTCGCGGCCCGTTGCGTCTGTTCCGCCCGCTTCAGCGCTCTCGCCCAGCAGCAGGTAAAGAGACTGGCGCACGGCGTCACCGCGCGTTTCTTCGGCCAGCGCCGCATCGCGCGCGGCGACGGCTTCGTTGCGCTGCCACAATGTGGTGACGAGGCCTGCAGTGAGGCTCAACATGATGGCTGCCGCCGCTGCCACCGGCCAGCGCCATTGCCAAAGCTGCCGTCTCAGCCGGTATCCATTCTCTCCGGCGCGCGCTTCCACGCCGTCCCCGCTGAGCACCCGCCGCAGGTCTTCGGCCAGCGCTTCCAGGGTAGCGTAGCGATCTCCCGGCGGCTTGCGCAGTGCCTTCTGCAGCACGGCGTTGAGATCAGCAACCTGCCGGGTTCGGGCTGTTGCCAGCACCGGCGAGGCTGCCGCATTCAGCGGCGCGGGCACGGTATCCAGGATGCGTCCCACGCCCAGCGCCACGGGAACGCCCTCAAGGCTGATCGGCGGCTTGCCCATCATCAACTCATACAGCAGCGCAGCGGCCCCATAGACATCGCACGGCGGGCCAACAGGCTCACCCGTCAGAAGCTCGGGCGCCGCATAAGGCGCTGACAGCGGCAGCAATCCCTCTGTGCGTGCACTGAGATCCATCTGCTTGGCAATACCAAAGTCGATCACCCGGGCGCGGCCGCTCGCGTCAATCAGCACATTCGCCGGCTTGAGATCGCGGTGCAGCACCAGGGCCTTGTGAGCGAAGGCAACCGCCTCAATCGCCTCAAGCGCCTTGTGGATGCGTGTGGAGAAATCGGCCGCATGGTCCCGGCACCAGGTATCAATCGGTCCGCCTTCAATCCGCTCAATCACCATCCAGGGCTGGCCCCCGGCATCAACCCCGCCATCATACACGCGCGCGAGGCCGGGATGGTCCAGCCGCGCCAGAATCTGGCGCTCCGCCTCAAACCGCCACCGGCCCTCGTCCGAGCCTTCTGGCAGGCGCTTCAGCGCGCCATGCTGCTCAAACCCGCTATCCTGCCGGGATACTGCGTAAACCGCGCCCATCCCGCCCCGGCCTATCAGCCCATCGATGCGCCAGGCGCCCACACGTTGTCCAAGATTGTCCTGAATTGTCCGGCTTTGTCCGTCAAAGGGCAGGCGGTTTTCCAGAAAGTCTGCGCTTTTTTGCATTCGCTGCAGCATTTCGCGCGCCGACCGGCGCAGGTCTTCGTCGCCACGGGTTTGCGCATCGATGAAGTCCAGCCGGGCCTCTTCGGGCAGCTCCAGCGCCTCGTCCAGAAGCGCCGAGAGGCGTTTCCACTGTGCTGCGTCCATGGATGGCGGCTCCCCGTCTTCCCCCGCCAAATTGACCGGAACCCAGCGCTGCGCGCAAGGCCAGACCTCCCAGAAGGTTTACCGCGAAACTTTTTTCGCTCCGCATGTCCGCTTTTTCGCTCGAACGCTGTTTTCAACAACAGATGCCTTCCTGCAGGCGTCCGGAGAGCCGATCATGCCTGGCAGGCTGTGGGCTTCTTCTTCTTCGGTTCTGTTCTTGTGCTGGCTGGAATTGGCGGCCTCACGCCGTCAATGGGGACGCACGCGCAAGAGGGACAACAGAACCCGGAGACAGGCTTACCGGCCTGGCTGAATGGCGCTGCCGCCGCCTCGTTCCTGCGCCTGAAACGCAGCGCGCGGCGGCAGCCGGTTAGGCGGATACCTTCGGGGTCAGCTTGTCACGCAGTTCCCTTTTGAGGAACTTGCCGCTCGCATTGCGGGGCAGGGGCTCATCCAGCATCCAGATATAGCGGGGTACCTTGTGCTTCGCCATGATCGCCGCGCAATGCTCGCGCACGGCCTCGGCGCTCAGCGCTTCGCCCGGCTTGGTCACCACGGCAACGCCCACTTCCTCGCCCAGCCGGTCATCGGGCACACCGAATACGCAGCATTCCGCAACGCCATTGTGGCGATAGATCGAGGATTCCACTTCGGCGCAATAGATGTTCTCCCCGCCGCGCAGCACCATATCCTTCTTGCGGTCCACGATGAAGATGAAGCCATCCTCATCAATGCGCGCCACATCGCCGGTGTGCAGCCAGCCATCCGTGATGCTCGCGGCAGTTGCCTCCGGCCGGTTGATATAGCCCTTGATGACGGATGATCCGCGTACCCACAGCTCGCCCACTTCGCCTGGGCCAACCGTCTTGCCATTATCGTCGACGCATTTGGCTTCAAAGCTCGGCATGGCCGGCCCCGCGCTGTCAGGCTTATCAACGAAGAAGTCGCCGGAAACGGATGTGATGATCCCGCAGGTCTCCGTCATGCCATAGCCAGTGGAAGGCCGCGCCGTGGCCACCTGTTTCTCGATCTTCAGCACCAGGTCCGGCGGCACCTGCGCGCCGCCCCCTGCCAGCGCCAGCAGGCTGGATGTGTCGGTCTTCTCGAAGTCGGGATGGTTGATCAGTTCACGCGCCATCACAGGCACGCCGCTCATGCTGCTGACGCGTTCCTTCTCGATGATGCGCAGCGCCTCGCCCGCTTCCCAGCGATACATCAGCACCAGCTTGCCGCCGGCCGCCGTGGTGGCATAGGCGCCGCAATTATTGGCGGTCACATGGAAGAGGGGCGTGGTGATCAGCGTCACCGGGATCGGCGGCTCGGCTGGCGGCGAAACACCGGTCGCCCGCTCAACGGCCAGCGCCGAAGACGCGCCGGCAAACAGCATGTTGAACAGGTTCGACACACAGCCCCGATGAGTCAGCTGCGCGCCTTTGGGAAAACCGGTGGTGCCCGATGTGTAGAAGATGCAGGCATCAGAATCCGGGTCAACGGTCACCTCCGGCAGCGCGCCCCCATGCGCAGCCACCACAGACCAGTCGATCAGCCCCGCCGGCATGTCCGGAATGCGCACGCCCACCAGCTGCATTCCCTTCACCATGTCCGGTTTTTCCTGAACCCGCGCCAGGCGCTCGGCATCCAGGAACAGCACCTTGGGCGCGGAGTCCGAAAGGCCATAATCCATCTCTTCGGTCGTCCACCAGGCGTTCATGCCCACCACGGTGATGCCGACGGCAAGACACGCCCAGTAGATCAGCATCCATTCAGGATAGTTGCGCATCGCAATGGCCACCCGGTCGCCCGGCTTCACGCCCTGCGCCAGCAGCCAATTGGCCGTGGAGTTGGCAATCTCGTGCGCCTCGCCATAGGTCAGCCGCTCGTCCTGATAAACGAGGTAGGGGCGGTCGGCGAATTGCAGGGTGGAGAGCCAGACTTCCCGCACGCTGGGTGGCGCATTCTTGTAGGTGCGGATGCGATTGCCGAGGATATCCGCCTCGATGATCTCAAACGCGCCTCCGGGGCCGGTCAGTTCTTCACGCGCCTTCAGCAGCTCGGCATAATGCATGGTCTCTCCCCAAAATCCTGTTTTGATAGTTTTGGGGGATCATACACACTCCGAAAACCGAAGGAACATTGACGCGACGGGAAGGGCTGCCAGGCCCTCTGCCGGCCGCCCTCAGAACCGCAGGACGCCCGACGCGCCGATATAGTGGATCGCCCCCGCCTCGGAGAGTTCCACATCATAGGAGGCCCGCGCCGTGAAGATGCTGGAACTGCTGTTGAAGGAGATCCCCGCGATCAGCGCGTCTCCGAACTCTTCCTCAGACCGGACGAGGAATGTCTGCTCCCCGTTGAGGAAGCGCGCAGTCGCTCCGTAGGGCGTCTCCAGCAACTCATGCCGCGCGCCGATCCGGGCTTCCGGGAAAATGCGGTAGAGGCCGTTCTCCACGGTCCAGTCTGCGCCGAGTGCCAGGATCGCGGAGGCCGAGGCCCGCTCGGTATCAGCCTCGCTCAGTTCAAGCGCCAGCGCGGCATTGCGCAGTGCACTTTCCTTGTAGCCGTCCTGATGCAGGCGGAAATAATCAACCGAGATCTCGGGCCGCGCATAGAAGCTGCCCGCCTTGAATTGATGGCCGGCCGAAGCGGTGCTGGCGAAGCTGTATCCGCCCCAGTCCCCGCTCATGGAGTCGGAGATGTCCTGCTTGTCCAGAACATCTGCGCTATCGAGGAAGCTGTCAGCCTCGCCGGAGATGATGTTCAGCTCCCGCAGGCTGCTGAAATTCACGCTGGATGCTTGCGCCGCCCCGCGCAGGAAGGTCGCGTTCCATTTCTTCAGGCCATACACGCCCAGCCCCGTGCTGGAAGTGTTCACCGGATTGTTGCCGCCCGTCTTCTCTTCATACCGCCCGGAATTGAAGCTCATCATTACGCCGAACGCGTCCAGAGACGGCATCGGAATGTCCAGCCCGCCCGTGAACCCAAAGCCTGTGCCGTTGTAACCTGGCATGTTGTCGGTGGTCTTGATGTCGGTGAAGGTCACGTTTTCCTGAACCCAGGCCTTCATGCCCTTTCCCGGCGAATTGGCCAGCAGGTTCATCTGGTCGGCCATCGCTCCGAATGTCGAGGTTGACTGTGCCCGCAGGAAGCGGGTCGACGCGTCTGTCCGCGCTGGCAACAGCTGGTCATAAGCCTGAAAGAAGGCCCCCTGGCTTGAGATGCCGGCAAACGCTTCGCTCAGCGTGTCGGAGGTGCCAAACAGTTCCAGCACGGCATCGAAAGCGGCCGTCTGATTGATGTCGAGGCCGAGTTCTTCGGTGGTTTTCAGCCGGTAGACGAGGTTCAACTGATCGCGCGCGCCTTCGATCAAGTTCAGTTCGGTCTGATAAATGTAAGGTGTGTCCGCAACCAGGGAAACGTCCCCGGAGGCAAGATCGGCCACGATGCCGGCAGCATCCACAATAGTGAACGTTGCTGCCGAATCCGACACCCCAGCAAACACCGGCGAAATCAGAACGCCATTGGCAAGCGACGCGGTGCCGCTCACCGTGAAGACAGGTGCATCCTGCACGCCGTCATCATCAATCTCCAGAATGAGGGTCGCGCCATTGCCCATCACAAGATTGGAAAGGGCCAGCGCCGTTCCGTCGCTGAGCTGCGCGCGCGATGCGTCCAGAGTGAGGGAAAGATCGCTGGCTGTGTTGGAAATCAGACCGGCATAGGTCGATCCGCCCGCAATCAGGAAGTCGGACGTGCCGGTATTGCTGAAGTCAATATCGCCTGTCAGGGTCGATTTGTTCAGCAGGCGTATAAGTGCGCCGTCACCTCCGAAGCTGACATCGCCAGTTATTGCGGTGTTGCTGGAATTGAGTTCGTCCGAACCCGCGCCAAAATCCACATCCCCGGTCAACTTGCCCGCTTCCAGCTTCAACAGGTCGTCGCCGCTGCCGAAGAAGATGTTGCCTGTGATCGAAGGATCGAGGGTATCCAGCGAATTGATCACATCATCGCCGTTGGCGTCATAGGTTGCTTCGCGCTCATACTGGCGCAGCGTCACGCCGGTGGTATTCGCCCGCAGATCAAAAGCCGTCGCATCGCTTCGCGTGGTCAGGCTCACCCCGTCATTCAGATAGGTCGCAGTGATGGTGCCTGTATTGGTGATCGTGCCCAGTGTTCCGGAAAGGTCGCGCACCGTGATCGCCTCGCCTGCATTGCCGGTAGAGCGTGCAAGCAATGTCCCCGAGTTCACAAGCGAGATGAGGCTGGCGGTTTCCCCAATCTCCAGCGCAATTGCATTGGCCGCTGTCTCCGTTGAGATCAGCGCCTGGATGGTGCCCTGGTTGTTCAAGGTGGGGGTTACGACATTGGTCCCCAGCCGGATGGCCGTGGCATTGGCTTCATAGGCAGACGCAGAGATGGTGCCGATATTCTCGATACCGCCCGTGATGATCACCGAATGGCCAGTGCTGGCAGAGCCTTCGATCAGCAGGGCCGTGCCGTCAAAGCCCACATTGGTACCAGCCCCGGTAATCGCGCCGCGATTGATCAGGCCGTAATCATACGCGAACTGCGCCAGGACTTCGTCCGTGTCGTCATCATCATCGTCGTCAAGTGTATCCCGAACGGTTTCCAGAACGGTGCCCAGAACCAGATCTTCGCTCGCCGGTCCGTTCCAGTCGGCGCTGATCAACAGGGCTGGCGCAGAGCCATAACTGGTGATGCTGCCGGTTGAGCGGTTTTCGTTGAAGTCTTCGATCGTGTCCTTGGTCTCGTCATCATCCTCGTCATCACTGAGGTCAGGGTCAGGCGCCGCGCCATTGATCAGAAGGCCCTGGCCAAGGCTGCCGCCCACCACGAAGGCCGGGCCTCCGGTGAGCAGTTCATCCGCATCGAGCCGCTCTTCCAGCGGCGTGGTATCGGTCGTTACCAGAGAAGGAGCCACGTAGTTCGTGGTCGAACTATATACGAACCCCGTCGAAATGACGCTGCCATTGACAGCAACAGCGCCCGTGGCGCCGTCATCAAGCCGCACACCGGTCGCGTTTTCTCCTCTGGCGCTGACAGATCCGCCAATCGTCACGTCGCCGTCCACACGTCCCGTGGCCGTGATGCCTTGCGCATTGTCGCCGGTAACGCTGATGCTGCCCTGGGTTCTGAGATTGCCGTTCAGCGGGCTCAGCAGCACCACCCCGGCAGAATCGTTGCCCTCCACCTGTATATACGAGCCGGACTGCAGGTGGATGGATCCCTCCATCGCCGCGCCCTGGCCCAGCAGGATGCCTGTCCGGTTGGTGCCGATGGCAAGGGGGCCGTCATCATCGTCATCATCATCGGTGTCGTCGCGGGTATAGTCCTCTATCAGCTGCACGGTGCCACTGATGGTAAGATTGCTCTGCACGCCGGGCTCGATACGTATGCCCACCGTATCGTCGGAATCCTCGATAAGGATCGTGCCATCCACCACCACATCATGGCCGGAGTCGATGGTTACTGCGGTAAAGCCAGGCGTGTCAGCAACCTCGATGGCACCGTCATCGGTGATCGTCAGGCCGTCGGGCGCGCCGGTATTTACCGTGGAGGTTCTTACTGCCGCTGTTGTGGTGGTCGTGATCTCGGCCGCACGGGCGCCGGTTACAATGGCAATGGAAGAAACGCTGAGAACAAGGATCTTGCGAAACAGGGGCATCAACAATCGGGTCCGTTAAATTTCAGGGGGTCCCCCTCGGAGGGGTGGGGGAAGCGCCGCGCTGTGGCTCCAGGGGGAGAAGGAGTGCAGAACGGTCGAAACCTCCGAGGGGAACGTCAGACAGGCACGAGGGGTGGGGGAGTGCGCTCTGTCTGAGCCCTGCTTCTATCCCCGGGCTCACTGCAAATGTGTGCCGCGAAACGGGGCTTGGCAGGCCCGATTATGGCGGGACGACACAACTTGTCCGGCAAGAAGCCGGAGGCGGGCAAAGGACTGACAAGCTTTATGCTTTGTAATGTCAGGTGGCGGCGCCGGGATGTCCGGAATTGTCCGAAACTGTCCGGCGCCTGAACCGGCCGTGCCACGAATTTAAGCTGCCGCGGCAAACTCCCGACACCTCTTGGCGCCAGATAGCCAGGGTCAGATGAACAGGCCTGAACCATGCACACCCCTTCCGGAGGCTCCATCCTTTTTGCTGGCGGGCACAGTCTTTCGCCGGAGGTTTTCGGCTTCGGGGACATCCGCCTGCTGGTGCGCAATGGTGAACGCGGCTGGCAGGGCGGCAGTATCGCCGTCTGTCTCTGGGAGGGAGGCGATGGTTTCCCCTGGCAGCCCCGGCTGGCCAGGCGAACCGCAATGATCGACCCGGTTTCGGGGCAGAAATCCGTTGTGTTCATGGGGCTGCGTCCCGGGCGATATGCCGTGACCGCCTTTGCCGACAGGCACCGGAAAGGGCGGCTGGGGCGCACGCTTTTCGGCTGGCCTTCGGTGCCTGTTTTCCTTTCCGGATCAATGCTCTGGCAGCGGAACATGCGTTTCGACGATTACGCCCAGCGCATTACACAAAGCACAATCCTGGAGCTCAGGCTCGCACATGCCGAACTCAGCTTTGGCAGAACCAGTAATGGGGATAAGAACAATGACCGCAACAATAGACCAAGACAGAATGCAGACCCCACCGGAACAGTCCGCCGACCTGCCGCGCCTGCTCATCGTCGATGACGACTGGAACATTCGCGACAGCCTGAAACGCTTTTTCCAGTCTCAGGGTTTCGATGCCGATGTGGCTGAAAACGCCGTTGCGGCGCGCCGCAAGATACATGAGCGCGCGCCGGATCTGGTCATCCTCGACATCATGATGCCGGGCGAAGACGGCCTAAGCCTCTGCCGCAGCATTGCCGAACTCAAGACCATTCCGATCATCCTCGTAAGCGCCAAATCCGAGGAGATCGACCGTATCATCGGCCTGGAAATCGGGGCTGACGATTACGTCGCCAAGCCGTTCCATCCCAGGGAGTTGCTGGCGCGGGTGCGCGCCGTTCTGCGCCGGCTGGAAGCCAGCATGAGCGTTCAGTCTGGCGATGATGGCAAGCAGTTCTTTGAGTTTGACCGCTGGGTACTCGACATTCCCAAGCGCCGCCTGCGCCGCGATGATGGCATGGTCGTGCCGCTCAGCGCCACGGAGTTCCAGCTTCTGCTGGTCTTCCTGAAAAATCCCCGCGTCGTGCTCTCGCGGGAGCGTATCCTTGATCTCACCCGCATCAGCGATTCCGATGTGTTCGACCGCAGCGTCGACAGCCAGATCAGCCGCTTCCGCCGCAAGATCGAGATTGATCCGCGCGAACCCAAGATCATCACGACTGTCTGGGGCGGCGGCTACATGCTCGACGCTGACGTGCGCCGCCTATGAAACGCCTTTTTGCCGATACCCTCCTGACCCGGTCGATCCTGATCGTGGTGGCAGCCCTTATTGTTGCCCAGCTTCTGGCGATTATTACCTTCACGCTCATTGCACGAAATGTCTTCATTGCCATGCAACAGAAGGCGCAGGTGGAAGCTGCGCTTGACCTGATAAAGCTGGCCAGCGAGCAGCCCGATGAAGCGGCATTCGCTGAGGCGGCATCTGCCCACGCCAACGTTCTCTTCGTTCGCCGTGAAGACCGCGCCTTTGTGACGGCCGAAGACGAAACCGGTATGCAGGTGCATAACAGATGGGCCGCGTCAGGCCGCAACGCCGGGCAGATAACCTCCTTCCGCATCAGCAGTGGACACAATGGCCTGGCAATGAATGTTCCCCGGCTTGATGTGGCCAGGCCAGCCGGTCAGCCGTCTGAAGAAGTAATGTTTCCTGGCCCTCCGCCACGCCGCGAAGATCACCGTTGGGAGGTTCCTGAGGGGGAAACCGGCCTGGAACGCCGGCCGCAAGGGCCATTGTCTGGCACTCCGCCTCGCGGCGAGGGCAAGCCTCTCATTCCGCCGGGTCCCGGTGGCGATTTCCGCCGGCCCCTTGGTTTTGGTGGTGGGGATGGCGAAATCAGCTTTCCCTCCAGGCTGGTGAATGTGTCGATCGAGTATACGCCGGGTCAGTGGGTCAATGTGCTGATGACCTCCGGAGCTGATCGCGGTCCTCCCATACAGCCTTTCGTTTATGTGCTGTCTCTCTCATTGCTCGCCGTTGCCATCGCCGCTGGGTTTGCGGCCCGGTGGATTTATCGTCCGCTGGAAGACCTGGCGCGCGCGTCCAAAGCGCTCGGCCGGGGCGAAAAACACATGCCGCTTCCGGTGTCCGGTCCGCGCGACCTGCGCAATGTGATGCAGGCGTTCAACACCATGGCCACTCGGCTTGAGGCGACTTTGCAGTCGCAGAAGGATGTCCTGGTCGCCATCGGGCACGATCTGCGCACGCCCCTCACCGCAATGCGGATACGCGCGGCCATGATCGAAGACGAAGCCGAGCGCGAAAAGATGGAACGGGCGCTGGATGAACTTCAGAGCCTTACAGAAGCGGCCCTGCAAGCTGGAACTTCCAGTTTGCGTACGGACGAAAAGCTGATGACCGACCTCGGTGCGTTGGTCGAGAGCCTCAGCGAAGACCTGCGCGACATCGGTCAACCAGTCGCCTTCAATGAGCCAGATCAGCGCTTCGTCATCCGCGCCTGGCCGGAAGACCTCACCCGCGCCTTACGAAATATTATAATGAACGCCGTGCGCTATGGTGAGCGGGCACGTGTCCATCTGGAGGACAGGGGAAGTGAATGCGCGGTGATCATCGATGATGATGGCCCCGGCATCCCGGAAGCGCAGAGGGAGGCTGTCTTTGAACCTCTGGTTCGCCTTGAAAAATCAAGGAATACGGCAACCGGTGGCCATGGGCTCGGCCTTCACATTTCCCGCAATATCATCCTCGCGCATGGCGGTCATATCGAGCTTGCCAATCGCCCGGAAGGCGGCTGCCGCGCCACGGTAATCCTGCCGATCAGCAAGGCCTAGCGGGGGCAAAGCCAGATTGTGGCGCGCTGCCACAGTCTGGCGCATCTGCGGCAAAACCAGGCCAGCCCTGGCGGGATATGCACGCTAGACAGCCCGGCGATACCGGTTTTCCGGATCTGCCGGGATATGCTTCCAGCCAGGAACTGACTGCCCGTGAAAAACAAGCTTCTGAGCCTGACGGCACTTTGCCGTGTTCCTTTCATTGCCTCCCTCAGCCTCGGCGCCGTTCTTCAGCCAGTGCTCCTCCCGGCCGCTCTGGCCCAGGAAGATCTGCTCGAAGGCACGGTTCGCACAATCCTTGTCGAGGGCAACCAGCGGATCGAGGCGCGCACCATCCAGTCCTATCTGCTGTTCGAACCGGGAGACAGCTTCAACGCCGAGCGCATTGACCTCTCGCTGAAGACACTTTTCGCAACCGGTCTGTTTGCGGATGTTGTCATAGACCGGCGGGGCAATGATGTCGTCGTGCGGGTTGTGGAAAATCCCATCGTCAACCGCATCTCGTTTGAGGGAAACAAGGCCCTCAAGGAAGACAAGCTCCGGGAAGAGATCCAGATTGCGCCGCGCAGTCCGTTTACGGCGGCGCGGGTGAGTTCGGACGTCAACCGCATGATCGAACTCTACCGGCGCTCGGGCCGCTTTTCCGCGCGTATCCGGCCTGAATACAAAACTTTGTCCCAGAACCGGGTGGATGTTGTTTTCGTTATCGAGGAGGGGCCGACCAGCGGTGTGCGCGGCATCAACTTCATCGGCAACAAGGAATTTTCAGACGCCCGCCTGCGCAGCGAAATCGTCACCCGGCAGTCCCGCCCCTGGCGCTTTTTCAGTTCCAACGACAATTATGATTCCTCCCGCATGGAATATGACCGCGAAAAGCTTCGCGAGTTCTATCTCGACAAGGGCTATTATGATTTCCGCGTTGCCTCGGCGGTCGCCGAAATGGCGCCGGGGAAGAATGACTTCTTCATCACCTACACAGTGGACGAAGGCGTGCCGTACACCTTCGGCGAGATCAAGGTTGAAACCTCGCTGGCAAAACTTGATGCGGGATCCCTGCAGCGGCTTGTGCCGATGGCAGACACCGACCCTTTCCGCGGCAAGATGATCGAGCAGACGATTGACTCGCTCACTTATGCAGCTGGCGTAGCCGGCTACGCCTTCGTGGACATCCGCCCCATCGTGAAGGCAGACCCTCAAACCCGGCGCGTGGACATCACATTCGTCGTCGATGAAGGCCCGCGCGTCTATATCGAACGGGTCAACATCGTCGGCAACACCCAGACGCTGGACCGTATCATCCGCCGGGAATTGCGCATTGCTGACGGCGATGCATTCAACCGGGTACTGATTGACCGCTCCCGAAACCGCGCCCGCGCGCTTGGTTTCTTTAAGAATGTGACCGTTGAAGAAACCCCCGGCAGCGCGCCGGACAAGACCGAAGTGACCTACACCGTCGAGGAACAGTCCACCGGCGAGTTGTCCTTCTCTGCGGGCTTTTCGTCTACGGACAGTTTCCTGTTTGATGTGGGGCTCTCGCAGGCCAACCTGCTCGGCACAGGGCGCTCTGCAGGCCTTGACCTCTCGCTCAGCCAGCGCCAGCAGATCGCCTCCTTCCGTTTCACCGAGCCGCGCTTCATGGACCGCACCCTGTCTGCCGGCCTGATGGGATGGCTGTCGAGCTATGACTATACCGACGTGTCTTCCTACGAATCCACCTCTTACGGCGCTGGTCTCAACATGGCGTTTCCAGTGGCTGACCGCACCCAGCTGGGGCTGCGATACCGGCTGCAATATGACAGCGTGAACATCACAGACCAGAACATCGTCATCGATACGGAGGGGAACCTCGTATCCACCACCGTGCGCGATGCGGATGGCACTGTCCGCTCGCCGGTACCGGGCGACATCACCGATCCCAGCCAGCTGGTCGTAGATGTATGCGACATCCGCTATCGCTTCCGCAGCTCCAGCTGTACCAGCGAGACCGAAGGTATTTCCTCCATTCTCGGCTATTCGCTGACATGGGATGGCACCAACGATCCAATCGAGCCAACGCGTGGGATGAACATGCAGCTCAGCCAGGATGTTGCGGGCCTGGGCGGCGATGTGCAGACCCTGCGCACGGAGGCCAATGCCACAGGCTATTACGGTCTCACGCCCGCTCTGCGCGCTTCGCTGCGTCTGTCGGCCGGTCATATCCAGCCATGGGGCGATGACATGACCGTGCGGATCAACAACCGCTTCTTCCGGGGCGGTTCCAACTTCCGGGGCTTCGATGTGGCCGGCATCGGCCCGCGCCAGGTCGTGCGTTATTATGATCCCGATACAGGCGAACAGGTGAGCATGGAAAGAGGGTCGGCGCTCGGCGGGAATTTCTATTACCAAGGCACGTTCGAGCTGACCGTGCCAAATTTCCTGCCCGAGGAATATGGCATCAAGAGCGCCTTCTTCGTCGATGCCGGGGGGCTCGGCAGCCTCTACGACCAGGACATTGTCGCCCCCATCGCCTATACGGATTCCACCACCGGTTATGACGCCATTCAGTATACGGAAACAGACGCGGCCTTCCGCGCGGCCACCGGCCTCAGCGTGATGTGGGACTCCCCGTTCGGCCCGCTGCGCTTCGACTTCTCCCAGGTGCTCCGCGCCGAAGACTATGACAAGAAGGAGACGTTCCGCTTCTCCACCACCACGCGGTTCTAGGCAGGCTTCCACTACGGCATGCTTCCCCCGCGTCCGGTCTGGACGCGTGGCCCCGGCGGCGCTTCACTCCGCCGGAAAACGGCAAGGGAGACCGGCTCATGACCAGGCAATATCAGGCGCTCATCCTCGATCAGCAGGGCGGCGTGCTGCGCATCACGATGAACCGGCCCGAAGCACTGAACGCCCTGAACACCCAGATGGTCAGCGAGCTGCGTGAGGTATTCCAGAACCTCTACTACGACCGCTCGGTTCGCGTGGTGATCCTGGAAGGGGCAGGGCGCGCCTTCTGCGCCGGGCTGGACCTGAAGGAATCCTCCAGCCGTCAGGGCGGCGGTACGCGGCGCACGCCGGAGCAGGGCCTCGATGGCCAGCGCGCGATTGCCGAAATCTACGTCGCCATGCGCCGCTGCCCTCAGCCGATCATCTCCATCGTCCAGGGATCAGCCGCTGGCGGCGGTTTTGCCCTCGCGCTCGCCTCCGACATCCGCATCCTCAGCGAAGACGCGCGCATGAACGCCGCCTTCATCCGCATCGGCCTTTCGGCTTGCGATATGGGCGTGTCCTATTTTCTGCCGCGCATGATCGGCATGTCGCTGGCCAGCGAATACATGCTGACAGGCCGCTTCATCACGGCCGAGCGCGCGATGCAGATCGGTCTTGCCAACCGCGTCGTGCCGCATACGGAGCTGCGCAAGGAAGCCGAAGCATTCGCCGAGGATATGCTCCACGCCACGCCCCTCGGCCTGCGCCTCACCAAGGACGGGCTCAATCAGGCCGTGGATGCCGGTGGGCTGGAAGCGGCCATGGCGATTGAGGACCGCAACCAGATCCTCACCTCCACAGACCCCAATTTCGCCGAAGGCATCGCCGCCTTCTTCGAAAAGCGAAAGCCGAACTATTCCTGACGCGCCTGTCTCTGCGGCATGGGTTGACCTGCCGCAGGGAGCATCCTGAAACTCGCACCAATCATAAAATCGGGAGAAGGCGCGGGGCTTCAGAAGGCCTGCGCCTGTCAGAAACTGGAGGCCCTTTGTGAACCTGGATTTCTCGGACGAACAGAAGCAATTGCGCGAGCAGGTGCGCCGCTTCCTGAGCGAGAACTGCACATCCGACACTGTCCGCGCCATTCTTGAAGGCCCGGAAAGCTACGACAAGAAGCTCTATCAGGGCCTTGCCGAACTCGGTGTTCTGGGCGCGGCCATCCCTGAGGAATATGGCGGCGTGGGCCTTGGCCATCTGGAGCTGTGTGTGGTGGCAGAGGAACTCGGCCGCGTCCTGGCGCCCGTGCCGGTTTCCTCCTCGATCTACCTCACTGCCGAGTTCCTGATGCTCGCCGGTTCGGAAAAGCAGAAGGAGACCTGGCTGCCGAAACTTGCCGCTGGGGAAGCCATCGGCGCCTTCGCCTATGCCGAAGGGCAGGGCCGCATGTCACTTGCCAAGATCAAGGCCACCGTTTCCGGCGGTAAACTGAAAGGCACCAAATCTCCCGTCGCCGATGGCGATGTGGCTGATATCGCCGTCGTCGCCGCGAAGAATGAGAAGGGGCAGGTCTCCCTCTATCTCGTCGATCTCTCCGGGCCGGGAGTCTCGCGCGAAACGCTGGAGTCGATTGACCCGACCCGCAGCCAGGCACGCCTTTCCTTTGATGGCGCGCAGGCGGAACTCCTCGGCGCAGAAGGCAGCGGTTGGCACATTGCCAGCCAGGTGCTGGACCGCGCTGCCGTGCTCATGGCGTTTGAACAGGTCGGCGGCGCCGACCGCTCCCTCGAAATCGCCCGCGACTATGCGCTGGAGCGTATGGCGTTTGGCCGTCCCATCGGTTCCTTCCAGGCGATCAAACATATCCTCGCCGATATGTACGTCTCCGCCACGCTCGCCCGCTCCAATTGCTACTATGGCACCTGGGCGCTGAACTCCGGCGCGGCCGAATTCCCGGTCGCGGCCGCCACAGCCCGCGTCTCGGCCACCACGGCCTTCCAGCACTGCGCCAAGAACAACATCCAGGTGCATGGCGGCATGGGCTTCACCTGGGCGTTCGACTGCCATCTCTATTATCGCCGGTCCAACGCGCTGGCCGTCGCGCTCGGATCGCTGTCGACCTGGGAAAGCCAGCTGATCGAACGCATGAGCGCCGGCAACGCCGAAACGGCCGCATAAGGGGAGGAAAGAGACATGGATTTCAAAGATACACCTGAAGAAGCCGCCTTCCGCGCCGAAGTCCGCGCCTGGATCGACGCCAACGCGCCCAAGCACCTGCTTGAAGAGCTAAAGAATGCCAGCTTCGCGTCCAATGGCGTGGTGAGCGAAGACCCCATCGCTGCCGGCAAGGCCTGGCAGAAGAAGAAGGCAGAGGCTGGCTGGGCTTGTCTTCACTGGCCGAAGGAATATGGCGGCGGCGCGCGCACCCCTATTGAGCGCGTGATCTGGGGCCAGGAAGAAGGTCCGTATGCAGCGCTTACCGGCGTCTTCACTATCGGCCACGGCATGTGTGGCCCCACGGTGATGTCCTGGGCCAGTGAAGAGCACAAGCGCAAGCTGTTGCCCCCGCTCGCCAGCGGCGAAACCGTCTGGTGCCAGCTTTTCTCAGAGCCCGCCAGCGGCTCAGACCTCGCCGGCCTGCGCACCCGCGCTGTGAAAGCCGAGGACGGTTCGGGCGACTGGATCATCAATGGCCAGAAAATCTGGACCAGCGGCGCGCAATACTCCGATTGGGGCCTCCTGATCACCCGCACCAACCCCGATGTACCTAAGCACAAGGGCCTCACCATGTTCTTCCTGGACATGAAGAGCCCCGGGGTGGAAGTGCGCCCGATCAAGCAGGCCAACGGCCAGTCGAGCTTCAACGAGGTCTACTTCACAGACGTCCGTATCCCCGATTCCCAACGCCTCGGCGAAGTGGGGCAGGGCTGGGAAGTGTCGCTCACCACCCTGATGAACGAGCGCCTGTCGATCGGCTCGGGCATGTCCACAGGCTTCCCCGAACTCTTCCGCTTCTGCATGGAAGCGGAAATTGACGGCGAACCTGCTGTGAAGGATTCGGGCGTGCGGTCCAAACTGGCCCAGTTCGCGGTCAAGCAGAGCGGCCTGAAATACACCGGCATGCGCGCTATTTCCGCCCTGTCGAAGGGCGAGATCCCCGGCCCGGAAAACTCCATCGGCAAACTCGTCGCCGGCGCCACCATGCAGGAACTCTCGATGTTTGCGCTCGACCTTCAAGGCGAGGCCGGCGTGCTCTGGAATGAGGAAAGCCCCCAGCAGGGCCGTTTCCAGGCCATGCTGATGCGCTCGCCCGCTACCCGTATCGAAGGCGGCTCGGACGAGATCCTGCGCAATATCATCGGCGAGCGCGTTCTCGGCCTGCCGGGCGATATCCGCGTCGACAAGGATGTTCCGTTCAAGGACATCCCGACGAGCGGCCGCAAAAAGAAGTAAGCTATCCTTGCCGTCCCGTCAGCCCTTGTCGCTGGCGGGGCGGTCAACTCTTGCTGAAATCGGATTCCAGCAGCTTCACGGCAATCTGCCTGGCTCTGTCAGAAGGCTTGCCCAACAGTTCGCCCAACGTCGGCCCGAAGAGGCCCACGCCGATCGCCAAGATCACGCTGATGAGGATGGAATCCTCCAGCTGCGCTTCGGAAAGTTCCGGCTGATTGATCTTCTGGCGGATGATCGTTTGCACCGCTTCGCGTACGGTGCGCAGCCTGCGGGACTCGTCCGTCAGTTCGAGCCAGGCGGCCAGCCGCGCAGCCCCCTTGCTTTCAAACGCATCAAACAATTTCTGAATCGCAATAGCCCGCGCCGCCTTCGGATCGGCCGGCAGGTCCATTTCCATTAAGCCGCTCACCAGCTCGCCGATCATCTTTTCCATCAGCGCGCTTTGCACGCCGTCGATGGTGCCGAAGTGATGCAGCACAGTGGCATTGGCCACGCCCGCAGCTTTGGCCACGTCCACCAGCCGCAGCGATTGCGGACCCTGGGCCACGAGCAAATTCTCGGCCGCGATCAGGATGTTCTCGCGCGAAGCTTCCGGGGATCGGCGGATCCTGGGCGTCTTGGTCTTATCTATTGACATTTTTGTCATTAACTGCCATTCTCAATCATCAAGGCAGGAGCTTACGGGCTAACTGCCGCTCCTGTCAGCAATATTTGCGAGACTCGCCTGATGAAACGCTCTCCTGAAGATGTGACCATTCAGCCCCGTGACATCCGTTTCAACGTTGAGCCGGCCCGGTCCGGCTACTGGATGGACGGGGATCCGGTGGCCACCGCCATCATGAACACGCTCTCGCTGACCTTCCCGGATGGCGAGCGCCTCTTCATTGACGCGGTGCGCGCCTACAAGGATCAGCTGAGCGGAAAGCTTGCCCAGGATGTGAAGGATTTCATCGCCCAGGAGGCCATCCACTCGCGCGAGCATCACCTGCTGAACAAGGTCATCGACCGCAGCAAGTATCCCGTCGACCGTGTAGACGCAGCCATCCGGGAACGGATTGCCTTCTCCCGCGAAGGCGGCCCGATGCGTATGCTGATCGCCACCATCTGCCTTGAGCATTTCACCGCCATGCTCGCCGATATGCGTGCGCTGCATACTGACATGTTCAACAAAACCGATCCCGAGATTGAGCGCATGTGGCGTTGGCACGCCATGGAAGAGACCGAGCATAAGGCCGTCACCTATGATGTCTTCATGGAAGTCACCAAGGGATGGTCACCCTTCAAACGCTATTTCCGCCGCTGCATGGCAATGGCGCTCATCAGCTACTTCTTCACTCGCAACATCGCTACCTATTCCACCTGGATGCTGGAAGCTGACGGCTACACCGCAGAAGAGGCAGAGAAAGCCGTAAAGACCTTCCTCTGGAAAAAGCCAGGTTTCTTCGCCCGCGGCTGGAAAATCTGGATCAGCTGGTTCAAGCCGGGCTTCCACCCCTGGGATCACGATAACCGTGCCCTGATGGACGAATGGCGCAGCGAGTTTGATCTGGTCGCTGCCGAGTAAGCGCCCCGCCAGGCTCAGGCCGTGCGGCGAACATCCTCGCTAGGGCCTGCGCTGGCATTGTGGGAAGCCAGATATCCCAGCAATTGGTTTTGCGTCAGCGCGCGTGAGAAGTGAAAGCCCTGGAGGTAAGGCGCGCCCATATCGGTGAGAACCTCTGCCTGCTTCGCATTCGAAACGCCTTCCACCACGCACTCAACATCCAGGCTCCGGCACAGGGTTACCAGCGAGCGCATGATGCTGCTGGTCGCGCGCCGGTTGGTGACGCCCAGCGTGAAGGAGCGGTCGATCTTCAACCGGTCAATCGGCATCTTCTGGAGATAGGCGAGCGAGGAATAACCTGTCCCGAAATCATCAAGTGCAATCCGTACCCCCATTTCGGAAAACATCGCGAGGCATTCCAGAACGCGGGTGAAATCCTGCATGATGGCGGTTTCGGTGATTTCAAACATCAGCCGCGTGGGCGGAAATCCGGACTCCCGGATGATCTCCTGCAGCAGCGCCGCGTTCTCGCTTGAGGCCAGGTCGAGCGCCGACAGATTGAACGATAGCTGCACATCGTCCGGCCACATCCGTGCGTCCGCGAGTGCTTTGCGCAGCAGGATCCGTGTCAGCCGGCAGACCGCGCCGTTCTGCTCGGCAGCGCGAATGAAGACGTCCGGCCGGATGGGGCCGAGTACCGGCGATGTCCAGCGCGCCAGCGCTTCAACGCCTGTCGCTTTCCCGTCGCGTGCACGGATGATCGGCTGATAGACAAGATGGAATTCGTCTTCTGCCGAGTCCCGCAAACCCTGTTCGATTGCGGATTGATACCGGATCTGGCGTTCATGCTGACAGGTGAACAGGACAGGCCGCCCGCGATCACTATGCTTGGAATGATAAAGGGCATAGTCCGCCCGCTCGAACAGCGTTTCTGCCGTATTGCCGGCTTCGGGGAAGGAGGCAAATCCGATGGACGCGCCGATTCGCGCCACGCCCTCTTTCACCTCGAACGGTTCAGCCAGGGCTTCGCAGATCTTCTGGCCGATCGCCAGGATGTCGGCCTCCTGGCTTGCATCGGTGAGGATGATGCCAAATTCGTCGCCGCCCAGCCGTCCAACCACGCTGTTGGGGCCAGCGAGAGCCCGCACGCGGGCGCCGCTCTGGAACAGCAGCTGGTCGCCTGCGGCATGGCCGAAAATATCATTGACGCCTTTGAAGCCGTCCAGATCGATTACACCAACCGTGAGCGGAGTATCGTCCGCGCGCGCCACAGCAAGCAGCTGTTCCAGCTTGCGGAAAAAGCCTCGCCGGTTGGTCACGGAGGTCAGCGGGTCCATGTGGGCCAGCGCGTCAGCTTCGGCTGATTTTTCCCGCAACTCTTCTACCAGCGCCTTGGCGTCCTGCAGCAGTCCCTTGCGCAGATGCGAGGCGACCAGCAGGTCAAGCGATCCATCTGCGGGAGAGAAATCGCTCATCGTCAGCTGCAGGCTGCCTTCGTCTGCGTTCACATCCGGCACATGACCGACAAGTAGATAGATCGCCTCTGCATTGCGCACCACGATGCCCCGAAGACGATAGTGGTTCTTCCCGGAGCGGATCATCAGCGTCACTTCGCGCTGGTCTGTCAGTGCTTCGGCAGCGGTGACGCGCCGCGGCGTTTCCACGGCAAAGGTCTCGAAAAACGGGCGGCCCGTCACGTCCCGATCCAGAAGACGCTTCAAAGAAGGGCCAACCGCCGAAATATTTCCTGTCAGGTCTAGCTGTACATAGGCAGGAAACAGGCGCTGGAAATGTTCCTCGTTGAGGGTAAAGGGCATCAGGCGGCGCCCTTCATTTCTGTGTTTTTGTCCAGGCAATGCAGGGCGAAGATATCGCCTTCCGGCGTTGACGTGTGGCTGACATGGCCAGCTTCGCCGAAATAATCCATCAGCCCCTCCAGTAGCCCCTCGACGAAAGAAGTCAGCCCGGTGCGGTCAGACGTGTAAAGAATATCGATCCGGCCATTCTCGTTCCGGAGCATTTCAAACGAGGGCATACGCGATGCGGGCATGGTTGTGTGCACGGACGCATGCATCCGGTTGAGGTTCGACAGGAACGTGACCAGTTGGTTGCCGCCGACCTTGAACATTGAGCCGTAGGAAGAGTTGGCCGTGTAGCCGATCCAATACCGCCCAAATCTTTTCAGAAGATCTTCCCGCGCCAGTCCGGAAATTCTGGTGACCGCATCCAGCAGCGCAAACGTCACGTCGTCCGAATAGTTCTGGCAGCTGATGAAGTTCTCTCCATCGAGATGGGCCTGCTCCAGAACATTACGCCACGCTGCCTCGCCCAGGGTTTCGATCACCATGCTGCGAGCCGCCGTATGCACCATGCCATACATGTATTGCGAACCTTGATGAGAATTCTATTTTAGCGATCACCTGTATACTGAAGTGGAGAATATCTGTTTCCCTGCGGAGCCGAAATTGGCGGGCCCGCGTTAAGCTTTGTTTCACCAGTCAATTGGCAGGCGGAGACCTGTCAGTCACCGGCAATTGTCAGGACCACCTTGCCAGTCCCTTGCCCGGAAAGGGCAAATACCATCGCCTCGCCAAACTCAGCAAATGGGTAAACCCGGCCAACCGGCGGTTTGATCTTGCCTTCGCTGGCCCATTGGGACAGCTGGTGCAGGTCTCCAATTGCGCGCTTGGTCTCGTATTGCAGATACTGGCGCACATCCACGCCCAGAAGGGCCGCGCCCTTCATCAGGGTAAGGTTTGAGGGCAGGGCAGGGATCGGCCCGCCAACAAAGCCGACCACCAGATGCCGCCCACGCCAGGCAAGCGAGCGGAACGCTGGCTCGAACAGCGGTCCGCAAACCGGATCAAGGATCACATTCGGCCCCTTTCCCTCGGTCAGCGTCTTCAGCCGGTCGCGCCATCCCTCCGGGGACGTATCAATCGCCAGATCGGCGCCATGGGCCAGCGCGAAAGCCCGCTTCTCTTCCGTCGACGCCGCCGCGATCACCCGCGCGCCCAGCGCCTTGGCCACCTGAATGCCCGCAGAGCCCACCCCGCCGGCCGCGCCGAACACCAGCACCGTCTCGCCTTGCGCCACCGCGCCGCGATCCTTCAGGGCATGCATCGCGGTGATGTAATTCAGCGGCAGGCTCGCCCCTTCGGCAAAGCTCAGCGCGTCCGGCAGCTTCACCACCATCGGCGCGGCGGCCACGGCATAGTCTGCAAAGCCCTTGCCGGTCATCGTCATCACGCGGTCGCCGGGTGCCAAATGGGCAACGCCCTCGCCAACCGCCTCAACCGTTCCGGCCACTTCCTGGCCCGGCGTGTGCGGCACCGGCGGTTTCACCTGATACCGGCCCAGCGCCACCAGCGAGTCGACATAGCCCACCCCGCACGCGGCCACCCTGATCAGCACCTGGCCGGGCCCGGCCGCCGGCATGTCCACATCCTTCAGGCGGTAGCTTTCAAGGGACTCCAGCGTATCGGCGACGGCAGCTTTCATCGGTCAATCTCTCCTTCAGGTCTGCCACCCGTCAAAGCATGGCAGGGCGCGCATTGGCCATACCCGACGAAGGGGAAACCTCAGGCAGGCCGCGTCGGATCGCTGGAGGTCGGTGAGGCGAGTTCCGGATCATAGGTCACGCTCGTCACCTGCCGTTCCAGCATCCGGTGCACTTCCGGCGGCCAGCTGCCTTGGTGCAGGGATTTGATGATATTGTTGCTCACATCATCGGCATGGGTGCGCCGCTCATTGTGCAGCACATAGTCCAGCCAGCGGGCAAAGCTGTATTGCTCTACCCAGATTTCGGCGTCCCCCAGATCCCGCACCAGAGACCAGGCCCGCGCGCCATCGCGCAGGTGAATGCGCCGCCGCTCGTTCATCGTGGCCAGGAAGCGGGGAATATCGGCCTCGCGGATGCGATACTTCGCCGAAACATGCACCGGCCCGCTGCGTGGCTCCACCGGCACCTGCGTTTCCGGCGCGCGCCAGCGGCCCGTCAGGTCAAGGTTGAGTTCGTCCACCTGCGGCAGGCGCAGGAACAGCCCCGCAAACAGGCTGATGGATTGCACCGCCGCCATGGTCAGCAGCGCGGCGGTTACCCCATGGCTCTCCGCCAGCTGCCCGGTGATCCAGCTTCCCACCGCCATCGCCCCGAACACGGCCATCTGGTAGAGCGACAGGGCCCGGCCTACCACCCAGCGCGGCGCGGCCATCTGCACCGTCACATTCATCGTCGCCATCGACAGCAGCCAGCCCGATCCGCAGATCACGAGGCCAAACACCGTCAGCGGCAACCAGCGGCTCAGTGCCACGATGATGACGCCGGAAATGATCGCGCAGATCATCATCCGCAATACGGTCTCGGCGGTAAACTTCCGGCGCAGGCGGCTGTTGGAAAGCGCGCCGATCACCGCGCCGATGCCGAAGGCACCGGAGAGGATGCCGAAGGTGATCGCGCCCCCGCCCACCAGATCCTGCGCCACCAGCGGCAGCAGGGAGAGTGCAGCGCTCGCCGCAATGCCAAACAGGGCCGCCCGGGCCATCACCTGCCGGATCGGCGGCGACATCGACACATAGCGCACCCCCGCGCCAATCGCAGTGCGCAGGTCTTCCTTCAGCGCAGGTTTGGCAGGCTTCACCGGCTTCCACGCCAGCAGCACATAGATGATCCCCAGATAGCTCACCACATTCACGGCAAAGGCTGCGGCTGCGCCTGCGGCCGCCACGATGGCCCCGCCCAGCGCCGGGCCAGCCGTGCGCGCAATGTTGAAGCCCAGGCTGTTCATTGCCACGGCGGCGGCAATCGTCTGGCGGGGCACAATATCGCCCACCGTCGCCTGCCAGGAGGGCGCGTTCAGCGCCGTCCCGCAGCCCAGAAGGAAGGTGAAGGTCAACAGCAGCCAGGGGCTCAGCCCGCCCATGAAGGCAAATACGCAAAGCACCGCCGAAACCGCAAACATGTAGAACTGCGAAACCAGCATCACAGTGCGGCGCGGAAAGTTGTCCGCAATCGCGCCAGACAGCAGCGACAGGATCATGATCGGCAGGGTGACGGAGGCCTGCACCAGCGCGATCTGTGTCTCGCTGCCGCCCAGCTGCACCATCAGCCAGGCCGCGCCGACGCTCTGGATCAGCCCGCCGAATTGCGAGGCGATGTTTGCCACCCAGATGCGCTTGTAGAGCGGAATCGAAAAGGGGTTGGGGGCGGGCGCGTCAGTCATCGGAAACAATCTGGATCAATTATCCGATGGTGGAAGTGATCGCCCCTTGGCGCAAGGGTCGGAGGCCAGCTTATCCCTTCGCGCTGTAAAACCCGCAAAGCGTGTCGATAATGTCCTGCGCGATGCCGGGGCGGCAGCGATAATAGATCGTCTGCGCGTCCCGCCGGCTCTGAACAAGGCCCGCCGCCCGCAGCTTGGCCAGATGCTGGGACACGGCAGACTGGCTCTGCCCGGTCAGCTCGGCCAGCTGGTTCACCGGTAATTCCCCTCCAGCCAGAGCGCACATGATCTTCAGGCGGGTCTCGCTGGCCATCGCCTTCATCACTTCGGCCGCCTCCTGAACGCGGCTCGAAACGATGGTCAGCGCCTCATCCTTCTTACGTCTGCTGAGGGGCACCTTCAGTGTCTCCTGTGTCCGAAACTGTCCGGATTTGTCCAGCATCTGTCCGCTCCGGGCGCCAGTCTGGCCCGCGAATGGCAATGTAAATCGCCGGAATGACCAATACTGTCAGGGCAGTAGACGAGGCGAGCCCGAACAGAAGCGAAATTGCCAGCCCTTGAAAAATTGGATCTGTCAAAATCACCGCCGCCCCGATCATGGCGGCCAGCGCCGTCAGCACGATCGGCTTGAACCGGATTGCGCCTGCCTCCAGCAACACCTCTTTCAGCGGCTTCTCGGCGTTTGTTGTGTGGCGGATAAAGTCCACCAGAAGGATGGAGTTCCGCACGATAATCCCGGCCAGCGCAATGAAGCCGATCATCGAAGTCGCTGTAAATGCGGCGCCAAACAGCCAATGCCCGATCATGATGCCGATCAGGGTGAGGGGGACAGGCGTGAGGATAATCAGCGGCACCCGGAAGGTGCCAAACTGGCCCACCACCAGAATATAGATACCCAGCAGCGCCACGCCAAATGCCATGCCCATGTCCCGGAAGGTCACATATGTCACCTCCCATTCCCCATCCCACAGCAGCGTTGTGCCCGTTTCATCTGCCGGCTGCCCATAGAGGCTCACCGCTGGCATCTGGAGGCCCTCCGAGCCCCAGTCGAATGCCTTTATCCGGTCCTGAATCTCGAACATTCCGTAGATCGGCGCTTCGTAACGCCCGGCCAGTTCGCCCATCACCATGTCGGCAAAATGCCCGTCCCGCCGGAAGATCGTGGCGGAGCCCGCCTCCTCCCGCACCTCAACCAGTTCGCCGAGTTCGATGGGAACGGCATCTGTCCCGGCCAGCTGGCGAGGCACGGGAATGGCGGCCATCTCCTGGGTCCAGCTGCGCTGCGACCGGGGGAGATAGACACGGATATTCAGCGGATCCCGGCCCTCGCCGCGCGGGCTCACACCCACGGTCTGACCGCCAAACGCCATGCCGATGGCGTCCAGGATATCCTGCTGCAGAACCCCGGCGTCCGCTGCGGCCGGCTCATCAATCCCGAAGGTCAGCCGCGGCGCCCGGTCCCCCATGGAGTTGTCCACATCCACGATGAAATCGGTTTCCTCGAAGAACCGCTCGATAATCGCCGCCGTCTGACGGCGCGCCTCGGGCGTGGGGCCATAAATCTCCGCCATCAGGGTAGAGATCACCGGCGGGCCCGGCGGCACTTCCACTACTTTCACCTTCGCCCCTTCGGGCAGCGGCACAGCCAGAAGCCGCTCACGCAGGTCGAGCGCAATGTCATGGCTCGCCCGCTTGCGGTGTTCCTTGGCTGTCAGGTTCACCTGAAGGTCGCCCAGCTCCGGGCTTGCGCGCAGGAAGTAGTGGCGCACGAGGCCGTTGAAATTGAACGGCGCCGCCGTGCCTGCATAGGCCTGGATTGTCGTGATTTCTCCGACCGGGCCAATGGCATCTGCCAGCGCAAACAGGGCGCGTTCAGTGTCTTCCAGCGCGGCGCCTTCGGGCAGGTCCACGATCACCTGTATCTCGGACTTGTTATCGAAAGGCAGCAGCTTCACCGGCACCGCCTTTGTGGCAAACAGCGTTAGCGACAGCAGTGTCGCCAAACCGACAAGCCCGAGGAAAATCCAGGCATTCCGTTTCGATGCCACAATCGGTGCAGCCACCCGGCCGTAAAACCGGCTGAGGCGCGTCTCGCTGTGCACGCCGTCATGCGCGCCATGCAGCGGCGCCTTGCCGGCAATCTTCATCATCAGCCAGGGCGCGATCCCCACGGCCACAAAGAAGGAGAATAGCATTGCCGCCGAAGCGTTTGCCGGGATGGGCGCCATATAGGGCCCCATCAGTCCGGATACGAACATCATGGGCAGAAGCGCGGCAATCACGGTCAGCGTGGCGATGATGGTGGGGTTGCCAACCTCGGAAACAGCCTCAATGGCCGCCTGAATGCGGGTGCGCCCATCTTTCATGGCCCAGTGACGGGCAATATTCTCAATGATCACGATCGCATCGTCTACCAGAATCCCGATGGAGAAGATCAGCGCAAACAGGCTCACCCGGTTGATGGTGTAGCCCATCATCAGCGAGGCGAAGAGGGTGAGCAGAATGGTCGTTGGAATGACGATCAGCGTCACCAGCGCCTCGCGCCAGCCGATGCTGAACGCAATCAGGACGACGATGGAAATGGTTGCAAGGCCAAGGTGGAACAGAAGTTCGTTGGCTTTGTGGTTGGCCGTTTCGCCATAGTCGCGGGTCACCTCGACATGAATGCCCTCCGGGATCAGATTACCCTTCAGGGCTTCTACCCGGTGGAGGATTGCTTCGGAAACGACCACGGCGTTGGCGCCCGGCCGCTTGGCCAGCGATACGGTAACCGCCGGCGCAGCGCTGAAGGATCCGTCCTCGCCCTGCAGCATTGTCCATACGCGCGCGTCCGTTTCCGCGCCGGTTACCTTCACATTCGCCACATCGCTCAGATACACGACACGCCCACCCGCGCCCCGGATTTGCAGCCGCTCCAGTTCGTGTACGGCGTTGATGCGGTCGCCCGCCTGCACGATCAGGGAGTTGCCATCCTGATGCGCCCGGCCAGAGGGCAGGGCCCCCGCCGCGTTCTGCACGCTCTGCACAAGGTTTTGCAGGGACACGCCCTGCGCCGAAAGCGCCCGGATATCGGGCTCAACGCGAAGCTCCAGAGGGCGCCCGCCGATCACGTCGGTGATGCCGACATCCGTGACCTTCACCAGCTCATTGCGCAGTTCGTCGGCCAGCATCCGCAGCGCGGTATCGTTCCACACATCGCCGGTCGATGCATCGGGAGAAATCGTCAGCGTCACGATCGGAACGTCATTGATCCCGCGCCCCACCACCAGCGGCATCGGCACGTCATAAGGAATGGAATCAAGGTTCGCCCGGATCTTTTCATGCACGCGCAGGATCGCATTGTCCGCATCGGTTCCGACATCGAACCGGGCGGTCACCATCGCGGCGTCATCCTGGGTCTGGGAGTAGACATGGTCGACATCCGGCAGCGCCAGAATGATGCTCTCCAGCGGCTTGGTCACCTGTTCCACAGCATCCGCAGCCTTAAGGCCGGGCGCGGACACCAGGATATCCACCATGGGCACGGAAATCTGCGGTTCTTCCTCCCGCGGAATGGTCAGCAGGGCGATCAGGCCGACAGCCAGCGCAGTCAGCAGGAAAAGCGGCGTCAACGGCGACCGGATGGTCGACCGTGTAATGGAGCCCGAAAGGTCCGGTTTCATCTGCTTCTATTCCGGTTTCTGGATTTTATCGCCGGGCCGAAGGCCCGAGAGAATTTCATACTGGCCCGTATCGTCCACCAGCGGCGCGGCGAGCGCGACAGGGGCGTCCACAAAGCGCTCCCCCACGGCCACGCACACAAAGTCCACCCCGAAGCGGGTCGAGACATATTCCTTCGGAATGCGGATCGCCCGGCGCTCGCCCACAGGGGCCAGCACATCCACGCGCTCCCCGAACAGGGCCGTCAGTCCGCCTTGCACCGTGGCATCGGCAATGACCGACCCCTGACGAAGTTCGGGATAGACCCGCACAATCGTGGCCGTGCGGATATCATCCGAGCGGGAAGGCAGGCGCAGCGAGATCGTCTCGCCTTCGGAAATCGTGGCGGCATGGCGTTCCGGCAGGGCAAGCCGCACGATACCGTTCACAGTGGCAAAACTGGCAAGAACCTCGCCGGGAGAGACCACCGAGCCCTGCACCACATTCACATCCGTCACATGCGCGTCTGCCGGTGCCAGGATGCGGCCTTCAGCTTCGCGGGCGGAGAGGGCGCGGCGTTCGGCTTCTGTTGAAGCCAGACTGCGCCGCAGCACGTCCAGCGCTGTGCGTTCCTCGTCCAGCCGGGCCTTTGGATAAAATCCGCGGGCGAGCAATCCCTCATTCCGCGTCAGGTCTTCTTCGGACTGGCGGATCTGGGATTTCAGCCCCTCGATCCGGGAAGAGAGAGACGCCAACTGCGGGGCGAGGGTGTCATCGGTCACGATGGCGACCACTTCCCCGGCCTTGACGATCTGACCCTCCACGACGTTCAGCCGCGTCACCACGCCCTGCAGGCGCGAGCGTGCCGTTGCTGTGTCGCCCGCCTCAATGCGCGCGATCACAGGGCGATAGTCCACGACAATCGATTCCTCGACGGTCAGTGTCTGGGCACTCGCCTGGCCCGAAATGGCCAGCGCGGCCATGGCTGAAACAAAAAGTGTTCGCATCTCAGTAACGGCCATGATCCTCGACCGCTCCGGTCGCTGGGTTGATCGAAACGCAAGGCAGTCCGGCAGATTTCCAGGCGCCGATACCGCCGGCCATATGGGCGGCTTCTGCGCCGGTTTCGGCCAGAAACTTGTCGAGCGCCATACGCGAGCGTTTGCCCGATCCGCACTGGAAAACGATCTGGCGGCCCGGATTTGCGGGAATTGCCCGGGCGTCGAAGGTCGACAGCGGATGGAGCAGGGCGCCGTGGATGCGCTGGTTTGCAAATTCGGCAGGCTCACGAACATCGATCAGCAGCACGTCTCCGCGTTTCAGTGCGTCAAACACCGCTTTGGGATCAAGGTCTCTCGGGTCGCTCATCATTGGTCTCCGTAAGCAGGCTTTCGGGATGGTTTGTCACAACCTCAATTTTCCCTCTTGAGCCATAAGCAATAATACGTATTTTATAAAACAATAAAATACAATTATCTTTCAAATCAAGATGGGAGCGCAGGAAAATGGCTAAAATCGTCGTTCTGGGGGCCGGCCTTGGCGGTGTCATCGCCGCGTATGAAATCCGTCACGCTGTCGGGCGGGAGAGTAGCGTGGCCGTGATCAACGAGACGGACTTCTATCAGTTCGTTCCCTCAAATCCCTGGGTTCTCGTCGGTTGGCGAGAGCGCAAGGATATTGTCGTCGATCTTGCCGGTCCGATGAAGAAGCGGAACATTGATCTCATCGTTGGCAAGGCAGAACGGGTCGAACCGGAAGCCAAGCGTGTCCGCCTCAGCGATGGCCGGTTTGTCGACTATGACTATCTCGTCATTGCAACAGGTCCGGAGCTTGCCTTCGACGAGATCGAAGGGCTCGGGCCAGCCGGGTTCACCCAATCGGTCTGCCATATCGACCATGCCACTGCGGCCCACACGGCGTTTGAGAAGTTCTGTCAGGACCCTGGCCCTGTCATCGTCGGCGCGGTTCAGGGCGCGTCTTGCTACGGGCCCGCCTATGAAACCCTGATGATCATCGAGACAGAACTCCGGAAACGGAAGATCCGCGACCGCGTTCCGATGACCTTTGTAACCTCCGAGCCCTATATCGGTCATCTGGGCCTGGATGGGGTCGGAGACACGAAGGGCCTCTTGGAGAGTGAAATGCGCGAGCGCCACATCAAGTGGATCACCAATGCGCGCGTTGTGAAGGCCGAGGCCGTCAAGATGACGGTCGAGGAGGTCAATGAGGATGGCAGTGTGAAACAGGTTCACGAACTGCCGATGAAATATTCCATGATGCTGCCCGCCTTCAGAGGCGTCAAAGCCGTGCATGGTATTGAAGGGCTCACCAATCCGCGCGGCTTCATCCTGACGGACAAGCATCAGCGAAACCCGAAATATCCGGAAATCTTCGCCATCGGCGTCTGCATCGCCATTCCGCCGGTCGGCAAGACGCCGGTGCCGGTGGGCGTGCCCAAAACCGGCTTCATGATCGAGTCCATGGTCACAGCCACCGCCCGAAATCTTGCTGACATTCTGGAGGGCAACGAACCCACCCATGAGGCGACCTGGAACGCCATTTGCCTTGCCGACTTCGGAGACAAGGGCGTCGCCTTCATCGCTCAGCCCCAGATCCCGCCGCGCAATGTGAACTGGTCTGGCTCGGGCGGCTGGGTCCATACTGCAAAAGTCGGGTTCGAGAAGTATTTTATAGGGAAGGTGAAAGCCGGAAAGGCAGAGACGTTCTATGAGAACGCTGCCCTGGCGCTCATCAAGACCCACAAGCTGAAAGGCTGAAGACGCCTTCAAGGAGAGGCAGACATGGCAGAAGACAGAATGATCGTGTGCCTGGCGTGCAGCGCGGTGAACCGCGTGCCGGAAGGCAAATCACTCACCGCAGCGAAATGTGGCCGGTGTTCAGAGGCGCTGGCAACGCCGCAGCCGGCTGACATCACGAACGACCAGATGCGACTGCTTGAGAAGAAGGACACCGGGGCATTTGTCGTGGACCTGTGGGCGCCCTGGTGTGGTCCCTGCCGGATGATGGCGCCGCACTATGCAGCGGCTGCCGAACATCTTCAGAGCGATGTGCGCTTTTACAAGATCAATACCGATCAACACCCCGATGCCGCCATTCGCCTCAATATTCGCGGCGTGCCAACGCTGGTCGCCTGGAAGGGCGGCCGGGAAGTTTCCAAACAGGCGGGCGCGCCCGGCGGCGCGGCGCTCGAGCGCTGGGTGCGAAGTTTGTTTGGTCTCGCGCCTTCGCCTAACTGATCCCTCAACGGAGCAACTGAAATGAACCTTGATCGTGCTGTTCTCGCTTTTGCTGGCTGCGTTGTGCTTGCCAGCCTGGCGCTCGGATATTTCGTCTCGCCCTACTGGTTCCTGCTGACGGCCTTCGCCGGCCTCAACATGTTGCAGGCTTCCGTCACGGGCTTCTGCCCGGCGGCGATGATCTTCAAGATGGTCGGCGTGAAGGAAGGCTGCGCGTTTAAATAGGCGCCGGCAGCCTTCAGTCTCTCAGCTGCCGGTAATGCGTCGCGATCATCTTCGAGACGTCCGTGCAGATCTGGCGTGCGTCGCGATGGGGTTCCTCAAGCACCATCTCCATGGCGCTGTAGGCCAGTTCGGTCGTCAGGCGCGCGCTGGCAATCAGGCGCTCGCGCGACGCGGGATGGCCTTGCGCCTTCATGGCGTCGGCGATGCGTTCAGCCACCATGTCGCTGGAGGCAAGGCGCACTTCCCGCAGGATGGGGATGGCTCGCAGGGCCCTCAGCACAAAGATGTTTCCGGGGAACTGCCGGGTGATGTCGTTCACCCGTTCCTGCAGGCGCACATTGCTGGCCACTTCTTCTTCCAAGCTCTTGGTTTCCAGCCCGCCCTCGGCGATCCAGTCCAGCACCGCCTGGTCCTGCAGCGCCATGAGCCGGTCGCCCAGTTCGCGAAGAATGGCATATTTGTTCGGGAAGTAGCGATACAGGGCGGGGGGCGACAGCCCCGCCCGGCGGCACACCAGATTGGTCGACAGCCGCTCCAGCCCCACCTCGTCCAGTAACCGCCCGGCCGTGTCGAGGATCAACTCAAACGTGTCCTGCGCGCGCGCCTGCTGCGGTTGCTGCTTGGTGGCGGTCTCCACCTGCATGGGATCGGCCACCTTGCGAGAGGTCGTTTTCTTGGCGCTGCTCATTTCCTCGGCGTTCCCCACGCTGGCTGTGCTCATTCTGCACACATATAGGCTAAACATCATGAAACGGTAATTAAAGCTATTGTAAAAGTGCTAGTGATCGCTATCCAATCGCCTCCGAATAGGGATGGAAGAAAAGGATTCTGCGATGAGATCTCTTTTGATCGGAACCGGGGCGGTCGCCCTTCTCTGGACCGGCAGCGCGGTAGCGCAAACCGAGGAGCCTCAGGAAGACGCCTCGGCGCGCCGCCTGGAAAGCATTGTCGTGACCGCGCAGAAGCGGTCCGAAAACGTTCAGGACGTGCCGATCGCCATCACGGCGCTTTCTTCCTCAACGCTGGAAAAACAACGCGTTACCGACGTTACCTCGCTCGATAACCTCGTTCCCGGCCTGCGCATCGCGGCAGCGGACGCGGCTGCCAACCCGAAGATCTTCATTCGCGGCGCCGGTCTCAACGATTTCAACCCGACCTCGTCCAGCGGCGTCGGCCTGTATGCGGATGGCGTCTATATCGGCTCGCCGCTCGCCCAGTTCTCCACATTCTATGACCTTGACCGCGTCGAGATTCTTCGCGGGCCGCAAGGCACGCTCTATGGCCGCAACACCACGGGCGGCGCGATCAACGTCATTTCCAAACGCCCGACCTTCTCGCCGGAAGGGTATGCCTCCATCGAAGCTGGGAACTTCGGCTCCGTTGAACTCAACGCCGCCTATGGCGGCCCGATCGTTGGCGACAAGCTCGCTTTCCGCATCGCCGGCCAGTACGCCGAAGATGATGGCTTCAGCACCAACGCCGTCACCGGCAACAAGGTGAACAATACCGAGCGTTATGCCGTGCGCGGCTCGCTGCTCTACACACCGGACGATCTCACCGACATCCTGCTGACCGTCAACACCTTCGCCAACCGTGGCGGCGCGGTGCAGCCCAAATCCCGCCAGCTGTTTCCAGCTGATCCTTCCGCAGCTGGTCCGGACGGCGCCTGCGCGCCGGCCTTCTTCCGCAGCGGCCTCTGCACCGATGCCCTGGGCTTCGCTGACACGAGCGCCGACCCCTACACGATCACCTCCGATGTTGAAGGCAAGGACAAGGTTGACCTCTGGTCGGCCGCGCTGACCATCGACCGCGAGATCGGTGACCTCACGCTCACCTCGATCACCGCCTATCAGGATGTCGAGCGCAGCGCGCATGAGAACACCGACTCCAGCCCGCTGCAGATGCTGGAAGCCTTCTACAACAACACCCAGGAACAGTTCTCGCAGGAACTGCGTCTTGCCTCCGATGGCGAGCGCCTGAAATGGGTCGTGGGCGGCTACTACATGAAGGATACGACCACCAGCGACAGCGCCTATGACATCCTGCGCATTCTCCGCCCGCTGTTCATCACGCCGGAAAACCCAACCGGTGTCAGCCCTGAAAACTCGGTCATCTATCTCGGTTATCCGTACACGCAGAAAACCGACACCTACGCCATTTTCGGCCAGGCTGATTATGAACTTGCGCCGGGTCTCATTCTTACAACCGGCCTGCGCTGGTCGGCGGATGAAAAGTCGATGGATTATTCCACGTTGGCCGAAGGCGTTCTGCCGGTCTTCAGCTATCAGGCTGACAAGACCTTCAGCGACTGGTCCGGCAAGATCGGCCTGAAATATGACCTGACAGACACGACCAACATCTATGCCAGCTACAGCCGGGGCTACAAATCCGGCGGTTTCTTCGGCGGCAATGCAGACAGTCCGGAACAGATCGCGCCCTACGAGAACGAAACGGTCAACGCCTATGAGATCGGCTCCAAGAGCGATTTGTGGGATAACCGCCTGCGGATGAACCTGTCCGGTTTCTATTACGACTATCAGGACATTCAGGCTTACTCGACCGTTGAGCGCAATGGCCTGACGGTGCAGGTGCTCGACAACGCTGCAGGCGCCGAGATGTATGGCGCGGAAGCCGAGTTCACCGTGATGCCGATCGAGAATCTCGATCTCTCGCTCGGCCTTGCCTGGCTCCATGCCGAATATGGTGAGTACAACTCTCTGGGCGACGACTATTCAGGCAATCAGATGCCCCAGGCGCCTGAGTACAGCCTGACCAGCCGCGCCGCCTACGCCATCAACACCAAGACCGGTGTGGTCATCACCCCCAGCATCGACGTGTCGTATCGCTCGAAAGTCTATTTCGACAGCACGATGCGCGAACGCCTCTCTGATCCCGAGCTCTGGCTCGTCGGCGCAGAGCTTTCGGTGATGTCGCCTGATGGCAGCATCGAAGCCGGTCTCTGGGGGCGCAATCTGACGGACGAGGCCTACCTCACCTCCGCCAACCCCATCGACAGCCTCGGCGTTGACCTGCTGACCTACTCCCGTCCGCGCAGTGCGGGCCTCTTCCTGCGCTACCGCTACTGATATGGCGCTGATGCCGACAGCGGCCGGACCGGAGGAGGCGCTGCCTCCCTCCGTGTCCGTGCCGGGCGCCCGCAAGCTGGATCGCTCTGCCTGGTCATGGGCCACCTACCAGGCAGGGCGAGACCCTTATATCGGCCTCGTCAATGGCTTTCTCTTCGCACCTTATTTCGCAACCGTGGTTGTGGGCGATGGCGTGAAAGGGCAGGCGATGATCGCCCAGATGGGAATGATCTCGGGTCTGACGGTTGCTTTCATTGCCCCGGTCATCGGGGCAACGGTAGACACCCTCGGTCCCCGCAAGCCCTGGCTTGCCCTGATCACGCTGATGGTCATCCCTCTGATGATGTCGCTCTGGTTCGCGGCGCCCGGCGGCGCGATCCTCTCCCCCTGGGTTGTCGTTGCCATCCTGGGGCTGATCTCCATTCTCCTGTCCTGCGGGGAGGTGCTTTTTTCCTCCATGCTGCCCTATGCCGCCACGCCGCGCATGCGGCCCATGGCGTCGGGATGGGCCTTGTCTCTGGGCAACGTCACGTCGATTATCCTGCTGCTATTCATCCTTCTGGCGCTGATGCTTCCGGAAAAGCCGCTTTTTGGCCTTTCGAAGGAAGCGAGCGAGCCCGACCGGATGGTGCCGATCCTGGTCGCGCTCAACTTCGCTCTCTGCGCCATTCCGCTTTTCCTGTTCAGCAAGGATGCAGCAAAGTCCGGCGGCAAGGCCAATGCCGCTTCCGTCAAAATGGGCGTCGGTTCGCTGGTCTCTCTCATCCGGAACTGGAAACAGAATTCCGATGCGATGATCTATCTGCTCGCCCGGACGCTGGCCCAGGATGCGGGCGGCGTTCTGCTCATCCTCTGCGGCGTGTACGCTGCCGGGGTGATGGGGTGGGGCGGCACGGAAATGCTCGTCTACGGACTGCTTGGCTGTGTGGCCGGGCTGATCGGAGGCGTGCTCGCCGGCTGGCTGGATGAAACCTTCGGCCCGAAGATCGCTTTCCAGATAGAGATTGCCGGCTCCGTGGTTGGCTTGATCGGGATCATCGGGGCGGCGCCTGCGCAAATCCTCTTCATGCCGGTCACCGATCCCCAGCCTGTGTGGAATGCGCCGATGTTCTCGACACTTCCGGAACTTGTCTTCGTATTTTTCGGCTTTTCCGGCTTCGTGTTCCAGATTGCGGCCTGGTCTTCCAGCCGCACACTGCTCACGCGCCTGGCGCCCGCCTCCCAGATGGGCGCCTTCTTCGGTCTGGCCGCACTGGCGGGAAACTCCACCAGCTGGCTTGGCCCGATGCTTGTCGGCATCTTCACGGCTGTCTTCCATTCGCAACAGGCGGGTTTCGTCCCCGTCACCCTCCTGTTTGCGGCAGGGTTCCTGCTGCTCTTCTTCGTGAAGGGCGGCGGCAAGGGACCCGACCCGGCCTGAGTTTCCTCCCAGCCATCTAGGATTCAGGCCAAAAGAAAGGCGCGGAGGCTGTCCCCTCCGCGCCTTTTGACTTTTGTACTTAAGCGGATGAACCGGCGATCAGGCTTTCGTCACACCAAACCGCTTCATCACATTGTGCGTGATCACTTCAACGAACGGGTCTTTCGCGGCAAGGCCGTGAGCCCATTCGGTAGTGCCCGTGTTGAACACTTCGCCTTTGCCGCGCTTGAAGCTCGCCAGCATCGCATGGCCGCGCAGAACGCGCTGCTGCATGGCGGGGGAGGGATCGCCATAGATCTCCCCGGCAATCACATCCAGCTTCTCCGGCGGGATCATCGGCGCATAGCCGCTGGTGGGATCTTCGCCCAGCGTCACCGGGGCAATGCCGATGATTTCGAGGTTCTCCGGAACGCCGCCTACAGTCAGGGACTTGGGCAGGCCATCGGTGCCAAACTCGAACAGGCACCCGTCGCTTTCATAACCGATCAGCGGAACCTCGCCGCCCAGAATGTCGCCATAGAACAGGTCTGTGCCTTCCAGAGCCCAGTGCTTGTCATTGTAGATCGTGAACCCCGCCGACCCGCGCGAGACGCACATGCCAAGCCGGTGATAGCCGCCGAAATTGAAGCTCAACCCTGTGATCTCGGCTTCGGGCGCGTTGAAGGCCCGGTGTGACCAGAGATGCGTTGCCAACTCTGCCGGCACATCCTCTGCCTCAAAGCCTTTCCATTTGTGGCATACATAGGTCTTGCCATCGTCTTCCCAGCGTACCTTCCAGAAGCAGGTATTGCCAGAGAGGATCGCCGCAAAGCCACCGCCATCCACAAACCGCTCCACCTGTTCGCGCTGCTTTCCGGACCAGTATTCCGAATGCCCCACGAAGAAGGCAGAGGTGTAGGCAGATAGAAGATCAGGATCCGTTTCCAGATCATAATCGGTCACATAGTCGAACACATAGCCTTCTTCTTCCGTCCACGCCGCAAAGGCATGTTCCCATTTGTTGAGGAAGCCGGCCGAGCCGTCATAGGGCGAGATGCGATGCTTGCGCATCCAGACGGGGTCCGCCGTCCAGGGTTTTTCCTTGAAGCCCCGCGAGCGCATGTTGATCAGGCGCGGGGCATCTTCCGGCGCCGCAATGATCATCTGCGTGAACGGGCGCTGGGTGGAGGAAACGCCGATCGCCTGATCCATTGCCTGGTCAAACGGCACGGTGCCGGTCATCAGGCCGGTCACGTTGGAATAGGCGTTCGCTCCGCCCCACCAGTTGTAGGAATGATAGGTGTTCGTCGCCAGCACCAGCACCGCCTTTGAGCCCGCCATGCCTTTGGCGGGCTTGATGCAGACGAAATGGTGGGTCTGCTCTCCGACTGCATCAGTCAGCGCGATGTCGTAATAGCCGGTGCGCCAGTCTGCACCCGTGGTCACTTCCAGCGCCACCGGCCAGCCGCATCCGTGGCGGTCAGCATCGACCGGTGCCGGGTGGTGGCCCGCCGCGATCCCGTCCTGCGTATGAACAATCTCGCGCGCCTTCCCCACGCGGGCGATCTCCAGCCGGCAAGGGCCATTCTCCACGCTGATATGGAGGGCGAATGTCTCGCCGGGGTGAAGGCTCAGGCGGTCAGTATAGCAGGCCAGCATAGGGGGCTCCCATCAATCTCTACGGATTAATGGTAGCCATCATTACCATATGCGCAAGCGCAATCCCGCCGCACCCTCGCCCTTACGGCCGCTTCTTCTGCCCGTAGGACCGGAACCGGTCAGCGATGCGCGCCATCTCATCAACGGCCAGAAGGGTCGGTCCGCCGATGGCCAAGGTGCCCCAGTAGATGGCGGCCTGTTCCTCGATCTCTTCGGCGATCAGAAGCGCCTGTTTAAGGCTCGGCGCGACCACGATTTGTCCGTGATTGGCCATAAGTGTCCCGAATTGTCCGGAAAGCGTCTCGCAAACAGCCTCTGCCAGCTCGGCCGATCCGAAGGTAGCATACGGCGCCACCGGCACAGACGGTCCGCCGCTGACGGCCACCATATAATGCAGGGCAGGGATCGGCCTGTTCGCGCAGGCCAGCGTGGTGGCAAAGCGCGAATGGCAATGCACCACGGCGTTCACATCCTGGCGCAGCTGCAACAGTTTCCAGTGCATCTGCCACTCGCTGGAAGGCTTCATGCCGGCCGGGTCAAAGCTGCCATCGGGCGCCATCCGCACGATATGTTCCGGCGCCAGCATCGAGGGCGGCACACCCGTCGGCGTCACCAGCATATCCTCGCCCAGGCGCGCCGATACATTGCCCGATGTCCCCCGGTTCAGGCCGCGCGCATCCATCGCCGCCATCACCTCGACAATCTGCGCCCGCAGCTTTGCTTCCTGTTCGCTCATCATGCGGCAGTCTCCTTCACGGGCAAGGTTATGACAGCGTTTTCCACCTGCTCAAAGCTTTCCAGCTTGCCATAGGTCGCCAGCCCCTGCGCCACCATCGCCGCGGTCGCGGCGGCAAATTTCAGCGCGTCGATGTCCCCCAGCCCTTTGAGTTGCGCCGTAATGAATCCCGCGCAGAAGGAATCGCCACACGTCGTCGTATCCACCACTTTGATGTCAAACGCCGGCAGCCGGCCCCGCAGGCTACCCGCCGCCATCACGGCCCCGCGCCCGCCATCCTTGATCACGCAGTTCCTGGCCCCCATCGCCACGAACGCATCTGCCGCGGCCTGAAGATCCTCTTCTCCGGTCAGGAAGCGCGCTTCCTCCGCGCTTGGCAGAAACCAGTCCACATGCGGAAGTATCCGCGCCAGTTCCGCCTTCGCGTCTGGCCTCGGCGCAATCAGATCACACGTCACCACTGCGCCCGCCGCCCTGGCGGCCGCCACCAGCCTTTCGCCCGGCCCGCCATCAAATGTTGGCGCGCCAATGGCCGCATAATGAAGGCAGCGCACATCCGCGGCGGCCGCCATCAGCGCGTCCGTCAGCGGCGGAACAGAGCCAGCGCCCGGTGCATGCAGCGTCGGGCGGCGGCCCTGATCGTCAATAGGCAGGATCGTCGTGGAGGTCGGATACCCTTCCAATGTCTGCAGGAGGCTCGTGTCCACCCCGCCATCTTCCAGCGCAAAGCGGACGAACTTGCCCGTCAGGTCGTTGCCGATGGCGCCCGCAACGCCAGCCTTCAGCCCCAGCCGCGCTGCGACACATGCCGCGCCCGCCGCCGTGCCGGCCGGCGCGCAGGCAATCTGTTCAATCAGCCGTCCGCCTTCATTCTGCGGAATTTCCGTGATCGGCCGGCCCACAACATCCAGCGTCGTCAGGCCCACGCACAGAAGATCAAGTTTCATCCGATTTCCTCCCGAATTTACCTTGCGTCCATATCGGTCTTAAGTAAGATAGTCAAAACTATCTTATCGGCAAAATCGGCGAGGGCAACATGTGGACGAACTCAGTGGACAAGGCTTTGCGTGAGCGGGCCGAAGCGGTCATCCCGGGCGGGATGTATGGTCACCAGTCCGTGCGCCTTTTGCCGGACGATTATCCGCAATTCTTCGACCGTGCTTCGGGCGCCTATATGTGGGACACAGATGGCAACCGATACATTGATTATATGTGCGGCTACGGACCAAACCTGTTCGGCTATGGCCATGAGAGCATCGACGCTGCCTACATCAACCAGCTGAAAAAGGGCGACACGATGACCGGCCCGGCCGGCCTGATGGTGGAGCTTGCCGAGCAGATGACGGCGATGGTCACCCATGCAGACTGGGCCATGTTCTGCAAGAACGGCACAGACGCCACCACGATGGCGATGATGGTCGCCCGCAACTTTACCCGCAAAAACACCATCGTGCTCGCCAAGGGCGCCTATCACGGCGCCGCCCCCTGGTGCACGCCCGTCAGGAACGGCACAGCACCCAGCGACCGCGCCAATCAGGTCTTCTATACTTATAATGATGTCGCCAGCCTCGAAGAGGCCGTTCGCAAGGCCGGTGATGATCTCGCCGCCATTTTTGCCTCGCCGATCAAGCACGACACCTTCGTCGATCAGGAAGATCCGACAGCGGAGTATGCCCGCCGCGCCCGGGAACTCTGCGACGAGAAGGAAGCGTTGCTGATCGTGGATGATGTGCGCGCCGGGTTCCGCCTTGCCCGCGATTCCAGTTGGTCGCGCGTTGGCGTTCAGCCCGATCTTTCCAGCTGGGGCAAGGCCATCGCCAACGGCCACCCCATTTCCGCATTGCTCGGCGCGGAGAAAGCCCGCAACGCCGCTGCCACTATTTACGCCACCGGCTCCTTCTGGTTCTCCGCCGCTCCGATGGCGGCCAGCCTCGAAACGCTGCGCCTCATCCGCGAAACAGATTACCTTGAGCGCACCCAATCCCTCGGCCAGCGTCTGCGCAAAGGGCTGGATGAGGCGGCAAGCCATCACGGCTTTGTCCTCAGTCAGACCGGCCCGGCAGAAATACCGCTCATCATGTTTGAAGATGATCCGGGCTATTCCAAAGGCTACGCCTGGAACAACGCTCTCATGAAGCGCGGTGTCTATTTCCACCCCTGGCACAACATGTTCATCTGTGCGGCGATGACGGAAGAAGATATCGACCAGACCATTCAGATAGCGGACGATTCCTTCAAGGTCGTGCGAGAATCAGGGTCGCTTCCGCCGGTCGAGAAACTCGCAATCCTGGGACTTCTGGCGGATGGGCACTGAGGCAGCCTTCCCGGCGCCTCAAACCCCTGCTCAAACTGCCGAGAGCTGGCGTCCTTCTTCGGATGAGGCGGGCCGGTTGACGATTGATGTGGCGGCTATTGCTGCCAACTACCGCCGTCTCTGCGGGATGCACCCGGCCGCCCGCGTCGGCGTGGTGGTCAAGGCGGATGCCTATGGGCTTGGCGCGGCGCAGATTGCGCCGGTGCTTGCGGCTGCGGGTGCGAGGGATTTCTTCGTGGCGCATCTCGCCGAAGCCCTGGCCGTGAAACCTTTCCTTCCCGCGGATGTCACGATTTTCGTTCTCAACGGGCTTGCGCCGGGCGGCGAAGCAATCTGCGCGGCGGAGAAGAACATCATTCCGGTACTGAACACACCGGAACAGGCGCGGGATTGGTATGCGCTCACGGTAGACCAGTCCCGCGTCCTGCCTGCCGCGCTTCAGGTTGATACCGGCATGTCGCGGCTCGGCCTTGATGAAGAAGAGTTTGACGAAGTGCTCGGCTGGCCGGCGTTCACGCAGAAGATCCCAATCCGCCTGCTGATGAGCCATATGGCCTGCGCCGATGTTCCAGGCGCCCGTGCCAATACAGACCAGATCGCCCGGCTTGAGCGCTTCTGCGCGCGCCTGCCTTCGGTGCCCCGGTCTCTGGCAAATTCGGCGGCGGCCATGTTCCTGCCGGATGCAGCGGGAGATGTCCTGCGGCCGGGTCTTGTGCTCTACGGCGTTGATCCGGGAACCACTGGCGTTCCGCATATGCGGCCTGCCGTCTCCCTTGAAGCCCGTGTCATTCAGGTGCGGGATATTCCGGCCGGCGCCGGCGTTGGCTATGGGTTCGACTATATCGCGAAATTTCCGTTGCGCACGGCCACGGTTTCCGCAGGCTATGCCGATGGCTGGCCCCGATCCCTCAGCAGCCGTGGCGGGGTCTGGTTTTACGGCAATCGCCTGCCGATCTTGGGCCGGGTCTCGATGGATAGCTGCGTGGTGGACGTGACCGCGCTGCCGAAAGGGAGTATCGGCCCCGGCGACAGGGTGGAGCTGATCGGACCAAACCAATCGGTATCTGACCTCGCAATGCTTATCGGCACAACGCCGCACGAAATTCTTACCGGCCTTGGGCGCCGCTTTTCCAAGGTCTATGCGAACAGGCCGTCTATGGGCGGAGAGGAGATGCAGTCATGAAAGTCGTCATTCTGGGCGCCGGCGTCGTGGGGATCACGACCGCCTATTATGCCGCGCTCGATGGCCATGATGTGACCGTGGTGGACCGCATGAGCGGCCCGGCGCTGGAGACCAGCTTCGCCAATGCGGGCGAAATTTCGCCGGGCTACGCGTCTCCCTGGGCGTCCCCCGATGTGCCGCAGAAAGCGCTCAAATGGCTGTTCATGGAACACGCTCCGCTGATCATCCAGTATCACAAGCTCAGCCCCGTCATGGTGGCCTGGTGCCTGGCCATGCTGCGCAACTGTACGCCCGCGCGCTACGCCGCCAACAAGGAAAAGATGGTCCGCCTGGCCACGTACAGCCGTGACATGCTTCGGGATCTGCGCGCCGCTGAATCCATCAGCTACGACCATCGTACGCTCGGGACATTGCAGCTCTTCCGTACCCAGAAACAATATGACGGCGCCGCCCGCGATATTGAAGTACTCAAAGCCGGCGGCATTGATTTCGAGCTTCTGGACGCCGCGGGCTGCCATGGCGCTGAGCCAGGCCTGGCCCACGCAACCGATCCCATCGTTGGCGGGCTGCGCCTGCCGGGAGACGAAACCGGCGATTGCTTCAAGTTTACCAATGCGCTGGCCGCCATTGCGGAGGCTCGCGGCGTGAAGTTCCTCTGGAACACCTCGATTGACGGCCTGTCCGAAACCGGTGGCCGGGTCAGCGCGCGCATCGGCGGCAAGCCGGTAGAGGCAGATGCGTTTGTTCTGGCGTGCGGCGCATGGTCTCCGGCGCTGGCCCGCCCGCTGGGCATCGGCCTGCCGGTCTATCCGGTGAAGGGCTATTCCATCACTGTGCCGATCACGGATGAAACGCGCGCCCCGCAATCCACCCTGCTGGATGAAACCTTCAAGGTCGCCATCACACGCCTGGGAGACCGTGTGCGTGTGGGCGGCATGGCAGAGCTTGCCGGCTTTGACCGCAGCCTGAAGCCGCAGCGCCAGCGCACGCTGGAACGGTCCGTTTTCAGCCTGTTCCCGGGTGTAACCACTTCAGAGGAGCGCAATCTCTGGTGCGGCCATCGTCCGATGACGCCCAATGGCGTGCCCTTTGTAGGCCGCTCGAAATTTCAGAATCTGTGGCTCAACACCGGACACGGGACACTTGGCTGGACCATGTCCTGCGGCTCCGCGCGCCTGGTGGCAGACGAGATTTCAGGGCGCAAACCCGCAGTCAGCCTGTAGGGATAACCCAGTTTCCCAGCAGCTTCACCGCAACGATCGTCCAAAATAGAAAAGGCGGGCTGTTTACAGCCCGCCTTTGTTTTTACCTGGGTTTTTATCAGAAGCTCTTGCGGATGCTGGCATACCAGTAGCGCCCATAGGGCTGGTAAAGCGCGCCGTTATAGCCGGTGGCGCTGGAGTCCATCGGCGGCAGCTGGTCGCCCACATTGCGCACGCCAAGGCGGACGCGCGTGTTCTGCGCAAAGCCTTCATCGAACGCATATTGGGCATAGAGGTTGACCGTCTGCTGGTCATCCACGCGCCAGTTTTCTCCTGCCGAGTTCAGGATCGATGTATCCCAGAAATAGCCGGTATACTGAGTATAGGCGCCAATCGTGATGGCTTCAGTAGGCTGCCAGGTCATAGACGCGTTCCACTTCCAGCGCGGCGAACCATCCTGACGAAGCAGGTTTCCGCCTTCCGGAATGATCGTGCCGGAGTTGATTTCGCCGGCAGCCCGGGCATCCAGCAGAGCCTGGATATCGGGAGACGCTGCGCGCTCATACTCGATAAGGTGTGCAACGTTCACATCGAAGTTGAAGCGGCCGACCGGTGTCTCATGCAGGGCCAGCGATGCCGAGAAATCCACGCCGCGCAGGTTTTGCGGTTGGAGGTTCCGGTAAGCATCGTTGACGTAGAGAACGCGGCCAACCGGATCGAGACCGGTTCCGGCGAATGCTGCAATCTCGTCAGCCGTCGGCGCAGCGCGGACGACATCCGGATTGCTCGAGCCTTGTGTGCGCAGCAGATAGTCAAGGATCAGCGCATTGCCTTCACCATAGATGCCGATCAGGCCTTCCTGCTCGACATTCCAGAGGTCTGCAGTCAGTGTCAGAGACCCGAAATGATCCGGCATGATGCGGGGTTGCAGCACCGCGCCGACGGTCCAGGTATCCGCCGTTTCCGCCTGCAGATCCGGGTTGCCAGCGCGGCGGCCGGTGGTGGCGAAACCATAACCCGTGCAATCTGAGAAGTTCGCGATACGGAGCGCCCGGACGTCCGCTTCGCAGCGCACCCAGTCCGTACGCGTGTTGGAGCGGGAAACAACCGTCGCATTGATCTGCTCAAGGTTGGGCGCGCGGAAGGATTGGGCCCAGGAGCCGCGGAAGCGGAGGCTGTCAACAACCGTCCAGGAGAGCGCAACTTTCGGCTTCGCGATGTCGCCAAAGTCCGAATAGTTCTCATAGCGGCCGGCAGCCTGCATCTCGAGGCTCTGCATCAGCGGAATGTTCATTTCCGGCGAGACCAGCGGCACTGCGAATTCGATATAGGCGGAGCCCACCGTACGCGAACCTTTCGTGTCGGGCGTATCGCTGGTGCCGACCAGGTCGCTGGGAACCGTGATGCCGGTCTCGGTGTCCGTGAACGTGATGGTTCCGTCGACATGCTTGTCGCGGTCATCAAGCTGCAGGTCGCGGCGCAGCTCAACACCCGTCGCCATGCCGACATCGCCGCCGGGCAGGGTGAAGAGATCGGGCCGGCTGAGCTTGAAATCCAGCTGGGCAAGCGAGGTGCGCGAGTAACGCTCCGTACGGATACGGGCATAGTCGAGCGCCGCTGCATTCGACAGGGTCGTATCGAGGCCCTGCGGGTCTGCCGGATTGGCGCCATTGAAGGGGTTGTAGGCGTCCGGGGTCGACCAGGACATAGCTTCCTGAAGCCGGGTGGATGAAACGCCATCCTGCTCATCCCGAACAGACGCGCGTGAGTAAAGCAGTGCGCTTTCCCAGTCGAAATCGCCAACTTCCCCGCGGACACCCGTCAGGAAACGGAACTGGTGATTTTCAACATTCACATTCGAAAGACCGAAGTCATCGAAGCGATAGCTCGTCAGGGTAACATCGGCGCCATTGGGCGAGATGTTGAGGCCGGGCAGGCGGTTGGGGTTGACGCTTCCATCGGGGAGCAGCGTCGCCCCGAAGGGGTTCCAGTAGTTCGTGGATGGAACAGTGATGCGGGCGGAGCTCAGCATCGTGGAAGATTGCTGCCATGCGTTCGTTTCGGCGAAGTAGTAGCCGAGTTCGCCGAAGGTCTGCATGCCGCTCGGCATGTCATAACGGAAGGTCGAGAAGAGGTTGATGCGCTCAACTTCCGGCATCAGCGAGGTGCCAACTGCGTTGGTGTCATAGCGCGTGTTGCGATCCGTGCCGGTCGTTGCCCGGTTGCTGGCGCGCAGGCACACGCCATCTCCCAGAGATGTTGCGCAGCTTCCGTTGGCGGAAGGAATGACCGAGAAAGCCCCTGCGCTGGTGGTCAGCGCGACGCCATTCTGGCGCACGGTGCCGGTGCCGACGGTTGCAAAGTTGCCCCAGCCGCTGATGGTGCTCGTGCGGTCGAGTGTGCCTACGCCTTCAAAGTCGGTGCCGGTGAAGAAGCTGCGACGGTCTGCAGTTGCCGTCCAGCTCTGATCCGTTGTCGACAGTTCGGAGCGATCCGTATAGCCGAGGAACAGCGAGACGTTGCCGCGCCCGTCGGCGAAATCGGTACCGAAGGTGCCGTTGACATCAAGCTGGCGCAGGTCGGTGCCTTCAGCCCCGCCATACTGGACCGTCAGGTCGCCGCCATTGTTCACTTCGCGCAGCACGGTGTTGACCACGCCTGCCACGGCATCGGCGCCATAGATGGCCGCGGCGCCGTCGCGCAGAACCTCAATCCGGCTGACGCCGGCGGTCGGGATGGCATTGGTGTTGTAGGTCAGCACCGGAACGAGATTCTCGTTGGCGCGCGAGGTCGGGTGCAGAACCACCCGGCGGCCGTTGAGCAGCACCAGCGTGTTGCCGATACCGAGGTTACGCAGGTTCACCGAGCCGACGTCGCCGCGCGCGGCATTGCTCGATTGGGGCAGGTAGGTGCTGTTGAAGGTCACGTCGCCCATCTGCGGGATGGACCGGAAGAGATCGTCACCCGAATCGGCGCCGATGGCAGCCAGTTGCTCCTGGCCGATCAGGGTCACAGGCAGGGCCTCCGTGGTGCGCGCGCCCTGAATGTGCGAGCCGACAACCACGATCGTCTGTTCACGGCGTTCTTCGGTGGCGGCTGCTGCCGTCTGGACTACAGGTTCAGACTGAACGCTGCTCTCGTTGACCACTTCCTGGTCCGGGCTCGTCTGCTGAATGGCGGAAGCGTCGATCAGGAACACGTTGGAGGGGGTAACCCGGTAGCTGAGGCCCGCATTGGAGATCAGCGCGCTCAGCGCATCTTCGGGCTCGAAAGCGCCTTCCAGGCCGGTGCTCTGCTTGCCGGCGACCAGGTCTGCCGAGACAAGAATTTCACGGTCGCTCTGGCGGGAGAAATCCGTCAGGGCCTTGGAAAGAGATCCCGGAGGAACAGAAAACTGAACCGGCTCGGCAATCGCCGATCCCGCCATCAGGGCGGTCAGAGCCGCGCCGCTCATCACGCCGCGCTTCAGTTTGTTTTGGAAAGTCCTGCTTGTCATCTGATCCTCATTGCTTCTTGCGTGCTGAGGGCTTCCTGTTCCCCGCGGGAAGCCCCTTCAATGCCTAGGACGCAGCAGGTTCGGCAAACCCGCCTGACAAATATGACGGGCAAGTAACAAACTAGAGGGGTTGTGACATTTTTAGCACGATCACATTTCCCTCGCGCTGGGCTTCAATCGGGAAATAGACCTGAAGCGCTTCGGTGAAGCGTGCCTGCTGGCCGGCACGGAAGAGGCCGGTGATATGCAGGTTGGAGATGCCGTCGCCTTCGGGAACGATGCGCACGGTGGAATAGCGGTTCATCTCGGCAATGGCTTCTGTCAGCGGCGTGTTCTCGAAGGTGACATAGCCTTCGCGCCAGCTGGTCGCCTTGCTGGTGTCTATCTTCGTCACTTCCGGCAGGCTCGCTTTGGACGTGGCGACGAGCCGTTCGCCCGATGCCAGCTGTACCAGCGGCGCCGGCTTTTTCCAGCCAGAGGCGGGCACTTCCTCAATCTCGACCTTGCCTTCCACCAGGATGACTTCAACGGCCGTTTCGTTGAGGCGCACATCAAACGTTGTGCCTAGGGCAACTACACGCTGATCCCCTGCGGTGACGATAAACGGCCGGCTTGGGTCCTTGGCCACTTCAAACAGGGCCTGCCCCTTTAGCAGGGTGATCAGTCGCTGCTCACCGGAATAATCCACATGTACGCGGCTGTCGGTATTCAGCGTGATGACCGAGCCATCCTCCAGCGTGATGCCGGAACGTTGGCCAACAGTTGTTGCGTAATAGGTTGGCGCTTCGAGATCGATCTGGCTGGGCGGGGGATTCCCCCGCATCATGAAATTCGCCGCAACCGGCACCATCAGCGCGAATATCGCAAGGCACGCGACCAGCGCATACCGCCGCTTGTCGTCATTATGGCGCTCGTTCAGCGCGGCGTCGCGCAATGCGCGCATCTCCGGAGAATGCGCCACGGACAGCAGGGCGGAGACAGACTCCTGCAGAAGCTCATAGGCCTCGCGATGGCTGGGGTCGGCTTCATACCAGTCGCGAAAGGCGCTGCGTTCTGCATCGCTGCAGTCAGGATTGCGCAGGCGCGCATCCCAGTCGGCTGCTGCGGTATGCCCCGTCATCGTCTTTCTCGAACCCGAATCCTTCATGACGCCAGATTAATACCGATCGTTGCGGCCCAGCCGGGTCAACAGATGTGCGTTTGCTCGCGCCATATATTTTTCAACTGTACTAACCGATATTTTCAGATGTTTCGCAATCTCGGAGTGCCTGAACTGCTCAAAATGGTAGAGCGCAAACGCCTGACGAACAGGGGCGGGCAACTCATAGAGGGCTGAAATCAGCCGTTTGACTCCTTCCTTTCCTATCAAGACGCGTTCGGGATCAGAATCCGCCAACCCATGCCGCTCTTCTTCGAAAGTTTCATGTGCGCCCCCGCCACGCGCGGTCGAGCGGCGAATGCTGTCGATAAGGACGCTGTTGGCGGTCCGAAACAGATAGGATTCGACGGTGCTGACTTCCGTAAGGTCCGCCTTCCGAGCGATCTTGGCGAAAACTTCCTGCACCATATCTTCGGGATCGAGGGCCGCAGGCGCCCGCTTGCGGAAATAATTCCGCAAGGCGCCGCCATATTTGCGCACCCAGACATCAAGGTCTGCAGGGATATGTTCGGTTCGAGTGCCCTTGCGGGATTGGTGGCCCATCTTGGATTCGCCCAGCTTGGTTGTGTGATAAATACAAGTGACGGTTCTGCGACAACCGGAAAAATGCGATCTCACCGGAGGATTTTGCCGTCTTGTGCGTCTTAGGAGACAGACGCACCCCTCTGCACAAGCCAAGATGCCCCCACATAAGGAGAAATATGTGCTCCGCCTTCTAAGTGTTCTGATCCTCGCCGCTGTCTGCCTGTTTGGGCAGCAGTTCGCCTTCGCCCGTCCCGGCCAGGTGACCGCCATCACCAATGTCGAGGTGTTCGACGCCACCGGCGCGGCGCCCTGGCAGGGCACGGTGCTCATCCGCGATGGCAGGATCATCGAGGCAGGGCCGAAAGTGAAAGCGCCACGCGGCGCCAAGGTCATCAAAGGCGAAGGCCGCGCGCTGCTGCCGGGCTTTTATGATGTCCACACCCATTGGGGCCCGCGCGCCACGCCCTCCGCCCTGCCGGAAGTGGCCGCCAACTATCTCGCCTCAGGCGTGACGACTGTGCTCGATTTCCATCAGCCGCCGGAGGCTTTTCAGCCGCGCCGCGAATGGCTGAGCCAGATTCCGTCCCCGCATGTGAACATGGTGGCTCGCATGAGTACACCGGGCGGTCATGGCGCAGACTGGAGCGACCAGACCACCACGAAATGGGTGTTTACGGATGAGTCCGCCCAGCGCGCGGTGCAGGAACTGCTCCCCTATGAGCCGGACTATATCAAGGTTTTCACGGATGGCTGGCGTTATGGCATGTCGCCGGAAGAAACCAGCATGAATGAGGAAACCCTCAGCGCGCTGGCCACTGAAGCCCACCAGAACAACATCCGCATCCTTACCCACACGGTCACCGCCCAGCGCGGCGCGCTCGCTGCCCGCGCCGGCGTGGACATCATCGCTCACAGCCTTCAAGACCGTGTGATCACTGAAGAAGAGGTCGCCGATATCGTGGCCTCCGGCCTCTACTATGCGCCCACCCTGGCCATCTACGAGCCCCGCCGCCCCGGCGCGCCGGAGCTCAACATGGAAAGCGCCGCTGTGCGCCAGCGTGTCTGGAAATATGGCAACGCCGAGGAAAACCTCCGTATCCTGTTTGCCGCTGGCGTGCCCGTTGCCCTCGGTACGGATGCCGGCATCGGCGGTCTCGTGCACGGTGACGCCACGCTGCGCGAAATCGAGCTCTTCGTTGCCGCCGGCCTGCCGGAAGCTGACGCGCTGATCGCCGCCACGGCCAACAGCGCCGCCGCCCTCGGCCTCGCCGAAGATCGCGGAACCATCGCTGCCGGCAAGCGCGCCGACATCGTTCTCATCGATGGCAAGCCCTGGAAAACCATCAGCGATGTGCGCAAGACTTCGCTCGTGCTCGTTGATGGCGCCGTCGTTTACGACGCGGCAAACCCGCCGAAGCCGCTTCCGGCAACCCTCGCCGCGCGTCCGGCCCCGGCCCTGATCGACGACTTTGAGCGCGCCGATGGCCGCACCGCAATCGACACGCTCCCCGTCACCGATCTCGACTTCGGCATGGAGCGTTCGGTCATCACCTTCACGCGTCGCCCGCGCGAAGAAGGCGATCATGTCCTCTCGGTCAGCGCCAATATGGCCCGCAAGGAAAACCCCATGGCCGGCGTGCTGTTTCCCCTCAGCCGCGGCTCGGTTATCCCCGCAGACGTCACCACCTATGAGGGCGTCTCCGCAGAGCTCTTTGGCGCGGGAGACTACACGCTGCGCATCGTCTCGATGCAGGGCATGTGGGAGGCGAAAGTCTCGGCAGGCGAAGGCTGGAACAACATCAATGTTCCGTTCACGGATTTCACCTTCGCAGGAAACCGCGAAGCTGCCCCGGAATGGACCGGCGACGATCTGCTGCAGGTCGGTGTGCTCGTGAACCGTGCGGCGGGCGAAACCGCCTGGTTCGAGATTGACGATATCGGCTTCTACCCCGCGCCGTAACCCTATGCCCGGCGCCTCTGCACAGGGCAGGGGCGCCGGTTATCCCTGCTGCGCTTTCGCCAGCATCTGCCGGAACGTGGCAATCTTCTTGTCCAGCCGCGCGCGGCCTTTTTCAGTTGCGCAGGCGGCCAGGATCAGCGCATAGCCAAGCCCCACAGACGGCAACAGTTCCTCGGTCTCCAGCATCCCCACCGACCAGGAAAGCAGTGTCCCGCCTGCCAGATGCGACAGCATCCGCTCCAGTGCCTCCGCGCTCGTATCCGTCTTCAGCAGGCCTTCCTCCTGAGCAGAGGTCAGCAGCATATGCCATGCCGCGCGCGTCTGCGCCTGCCGCTCGGGGCTGACGAGGCCGGTATCATCGTCCTTGCCCCCGGCCGTCAGCAGCGCGCGCCAGAGCGGCCTATAAAAGTCCGGGTCCTGAACGAAATACCCATAAGCCAGCGTATAGGCTTCGAAAATCCGGTCGATGGCATTTGACACGTTCAGCTTGTGATACTTCTGAACAAAATCCCGCTCGTCCTCCAGCACCGCCATCACAACGGCGCGCTTGGAACCGAAGAGGTTGTACGAGGTCGCCACGCTCACCTCGGCGCGCCTCGCCAGTTCGCGCATCGACAGGTTCATGTCGCCTGTCTCGCGGATCATGTCGCGCGCCGCCGCCATGATTTTCTGGCGGCGTTCGGCTTTCGCCTGTTCGCGGCGACCAAGATCGGCAACGGGTTCGGCCATGGTATTGGCGCCAGCCTCCAGGGTGGGTGAAGTCATGAGATACTGTTCTCCCTGCTTCCTGACGCCATTTTCCTCATGCGGCCAGAGGCTTTTCCGTCGCGGCGCGTTCCATGTCGGCCCTGTAGTCCAGCTTGAGCGCCTGCATCATCTCGATACGCTCCGGGCCGGGTTTGGGTGGATAGGCCGCCGCGTTCAGCCGCTTGCCGCGCGCCCAGTAATAGAGAACGCCCGCGAGGTTCTTCGGCTTGCCCAGCCATTTTTCCGGATGCTCCAGCATATGAAACCCGCGCATCGCCTCGCGCAGCAGCCGCGTATCGGAGCGCAGAGCGATCTTCACGCCATCCTCCACAAAGCTCTCCATCATCCTTGAGCGGAAACTCTGTTTTGCGCCCGGCGTCAGCGTTTGCTGCGCGCGCTTCATGGCGCTGCGATCCTGCCGGCGCTGCACGATGTAGAAGGGGTGAAGTTCCTCGGTTACCCGTTCATGATATTTCACCGCGCGCTGCATCGGGTCTGGCGTTGCGTCCAGCGTCTGGCGCAGGGCCTGCGCGGAAACGGCAGCAAAGGAACAGCCCCGGCCATACAGCGGATTGGTCCGCACCAATGTGTCGCCGAGGGCAAAATAACCCCGCGCCGCCGGCTTTCCGTCCACCACCATGTCGCGCCAGCGGCTGATCAGATCGCCCATGCCGAACACCTTGCTCGTCGGCTCGGACTGCTGAGAATTCGTCCACGGACGAAGCCCTGGCAGCATCAGCGTGATCTGATGGAAAATTTCGGGGTCGAGGATTGATTTGCGCATCTCCATTTCGATCTCGGGGATAGCCACCGTGATCGAAAAATTGCCGTTGTCTCCGGGAAACACGCCAAACTTCAGAAAGCCCAGATCGCCGGTCGGCGGCGGATTGGCCTTCCGGTCCGGCTCGGTCTTGCCGGGCAGGAAGCGGTAATGCCGCGTGAAATAGAGTATGCCTGCGCTCTCGCTCTCCTCGCGAATGCCCGCGCCTTCCTCCATCAACTGCTCGATGGTGAAGCCGCCCTTGCCACCCGCATCCACGATCACATCAGCGGTCAGCGCTACCGCCACGCCATTCTCTTCGCCCTCGATGCCGGTCACATCGAACACGCCGTCTTCGCCCTTCCGGGTAGTCAGCTTGCGGACGAGAAATCCGGAACGCAGTGTCACATTCGGCAGCGTTTCCACATACCGCCGCATCGCCATTTCCAGCGTCGTGCGGCGGCTGGTGATGATCGTCAGTTCGGCATCGTTCGGGTCGGCCTGATAGCGCGCCTGCTGCTTTTCCGTCAGCATGTTTTCGAACGGCAACTCCCGCACGCCCATCGCCATCAGCTGGTCGAGCAGGGCGGGGTGTTCGGCCTTCATGATCGTGCGCAGGCGCGCAAGAAAAGCGTGGCTCTGGCGCAGATGGCCCACGCCCAAGCGCTTCCAGGTCTTGAACAGCTCATCCGGATCACTGGTTTCCACCGGTCCGTCGCGTTCCAGAACGATCACCTCCCGGCCCGACGGCGCCAACATAAGCGCCGTGCACAGACCGCCGATCCCGGCACCGATAACAATCACTTTTTCACGCATGCGTCCCCCCCACCTGTCAGGAGTCGATATTGCGAAGGAATTCCAGAATGGTCTCGTTGACCGCTTCGGGGGCTTCCTGCTGGGTCCAGTGGCCAATGCCGGGGATCATCTTGTTGATCCGGAGATCCTTGACGAAATGCGGCATTGCCTCGATGGCTGCGGCCGCCATCATCACCACGCCGTCTGCTGTTCCGGCGATAAACATCGCAGGCTGATGGATTTCCATCGGCGCGCCTTCGGTCAGCTGCCAGTGCAGATCATGGTTGCGGTAATAGTTGATCGGCCCGCGCATGCCCGATGCCTTGAACTCAGCCACATAGAAATCAAGGTCCGCGTCCGTCAGCCATTTCGGCAGAGTTTCCGGATAGGGCAGGCTGGTCAGCAGGTCGTCATGTTCCGTCTTCGGCGTCAGCTTGGTGAGGTCTGTTTCGCCCGCCGCCATGATCAGGAACTTGCGCAGCCCCGTATACATGTCCTTCTCGAACTCGGCTTCTGCCACGCCCGGCTCCTGGAAATAGAGCTGGTAGAAGAACTGCCCCTTGTAAATCTCGCGCAGCATCGGCATCGGCTGCACAGGGGAGCGCGGCAGGAAGGGCACGGATAGTCCGCCCACGGCGCGCACCCTGTCCGGATGGAACAGCGCGGTCGCCCAGGCCGTCGGCGCGCCCCAGTCATGCCCGATCACAACAGCCGTCTCATAGCCGAGTGCCGGGATCAGGCCGATGATGTCCTTGATCACTTCGGTCTGAACATAATCGGTAATGTTCGGCGGCTTGTCGCTCTTGCCATAGCCGCGCATGTCCGGCGCGACCACATGATATCCCGCCGCCGCAATCGGCGCGAACTGATGCCGCCAGGAATACCAGCTCTCCGGAAAGCCGTGCAGCAGAAGCACCAGCGGGCCTTCGCCCGCCTCGGCAATGTTCAGCTCGATCCCATTCGTGGCAATCCGGCGCTGGGTAACGCCCGGCCAGCTCATGCGGCCACCAGCGGGCGTGTCTCGGCCTCGGCGCCCGGCAGGATGGCGCCGCGCGTATCCTTGTCGGCATAGCCCGCCTCAGCAGACCAGGCGATTCCACCGCCAACGACAACCGTATCCACGCCGCGCGAGTCGCGCACATAGCGTTTCCCATCACCCGGCACGTCCTGGACATAGGTTTCCTCGCCCCGGTCAATTGTCGCCGGGTCGAACACGACCAGATCGGCCACATAGCCCTTCTGGATCAGACCGCGATCGGGAAGACCCCAGATGCCGGCGGTATCGGAGGTCACCTTCTTCACCGCATCCTCAATGCTCATGGCCTTCAGATTACGGACGAAGTGCGAGAACAGATAGCCTGTGTCGCCATAAGTGGAGAAAGAGAGAATGTGCGCGCCGCCATCGCTGGCGCCGATATGCACGCGCGGATGCTTCAGCATGGCGCTGACGCGCTCGTCATTATTGTGGCCCATATTCGCGGCCATGAAATGCGCGTCCAGCTTCTCTTCCACGGAAAGGTCGATCATCGCTTCCAGCGGCGTGCAGCCACGCATCTGGCCGATCTCGGCCAGCGTCTTGCCCACATATTTCTGGTTGGCGTCCGTCTGCGCAAAGCGCAGCGTCAGGAACGACCAGAGGCCCATATTCGGCGTCGCCTCGGCAATCAGCTTCTTGCGGCTCTCCGGATTGGTGAAGCCCTCGATGATCTGCTCCGGCGTGCCAAAGCGCATCAGCTTGTACCAGTTTGGCAGGCGCACGAAGATCAGGCTCGGCACGGCAAAGCTGAAGCTGATATCGATCGGGCGCGTCTGCACCTGCGGCCAAACGCGGGCCCCACGCGCAAACTGCTCGTCCACCCGCGCCATCACGCGCTCAACGGCATCCACATTGTCCGCATTGATGAACAGCGGCGAGAAGGTCGTCGGGATCGAGTATTTCAGCGAGATTTCGGCCAGCTGGTCGAGACGCGCAATCGTCAGGTCCGGGTCATAAAATTCCGGCACGATCTGCAGGATACGGCCATACCCACCCAGAACGCTCGCCAACGCCTCAACTTCGCTCGCGTCGGCATACCGGCTCGGTACGGGGAGCAGCGTCTCATCCATGTCGACATAGCTGGTGGAGAGGCCAACCGCGCCAGCGTCGAGGCACTCGCGCAGCACGCTTTGCATGCCGGCGATTTCCTCTGCCGTCGCGGTCCGCTCCATCGCAGCGTCCCCCATCACCCAGAGGCGGATCACGCTATGCCCGACCAGTGGCGCCACATTGATGGCCAGCCCCTTGCGGATGCGTGTGATGTATTCGGAAAATGTCTCCCAGTCCCAGACGACGCCTTCTTTGAAGGCTTTGTACGGCATTTCTTCAATCTGGTTGAACATGCCGACAAGCTTCATGCGGTGTTCCGCTTTCAGCGGCGCCAGGGACAGGGAGCAGTTGCCAGGAACAATCGTCGTAACGCCATGCGAGAGGGCCGGCTTGGCATAGCCGTCCCACAGCAGCTGGGCGTCAAAATGTGTATGCGGATCAATGAAGCCGGGCGCGACCACCTTGCCTGCGGCGTCCACTTCCTCGCGGCCTTTTTCTGCTACGCGGCCAATCTTGGCGATGTGATTGCCGCTCACCGCAATGTCCGCCTTGTAGGAGGGCATGCCCGAGCCATCGACCACCGTGCCGTTGCGGATCACCAGATCATACATTTGAAATTCCTCCCTGATTATGTCGCCGATGCGCCGGCATATCTTTGTGATGAGGCGATGAGCGCGTCGCGGACATGCTCCCAGCTCGCCCCGATAAGGTCTTCCGGCACCGTTGTTCCGCAGGCGTCAAACAGTGCCCGCACGGCATACTCGTCCAGCGTGACGAGGGTGGTGCCGCCATTGTCGTATTTCAGTGTCACGAGAAGTTCCGCGTCGCCATCATGGGCGGCCGCGATCTGAACCTCACTGATGACAGCGATGCTCATGCCTTGGCCTGCGGCGGCTCGATGAAGATCACATCGCTCGGCAGGATCGGATTGTCCCCGCGCACGCCGCCCGCCGCGCCCACGGCGCGCATGAACACATGCAGGTTCCAGCTCTGCAGACTGGAAACGGCCGTGGCCTCCTCCATCGCGGGCAGTTCCCGCCTTGCGATGCTGCTCCAGGTGTCGCCCGGCTTGGGCAGCACCGATTTGCGCACCCGTGAGAGTTCCGCTGCGGCCATGACTAATCCTCCCGATTTTCAATATAATTGGAACATGTTCCAATTTTTCTGACAAGCGGGTCCCTAAGGGAAACTACTGAGTGATTTTCATGTTTTGCCGCCCCGCAAAGCTTCCGCCTTGAATCAGGACAAAAAAAGGGGGCGCCCCGAAGGACGCCCCAGAAAGGTAGGGAGGAAACTACCGCTTTCGCGGTGGTCAGTTACCGTCGCGTACTGCGACGGCAGTATCTGGGTAATCCACCCAGATTCCATCAGCGCCCGCCGCGATCAGCGCGCTCAGCTCGGCCTGCGCGGTGTCATAGCCCTTCAGCGGCTGGTCATCGCGCACGGTATAGACATGCACCAGCAATCCGCGGGCATGGGCGCGGTCCACAAAGTCCGTCGTCGTCCCATCCTCATTCAGGATGAAGGATTTCTCCGCGCCCACGCCGGTCGTCGGCATCGTCTCGATGTCGTATTCCAGGCCCAGCAGCTTGTTATAGGGCGGGCCCACCATGTTCTGGACGGTCGGCAGATCGCTCTTGGCGGCAAAGGCGGCCAGGAATTGCGGCTCGAAGCTCTGGATGAAAACGGGGATGCCGGCTTCGGCCAGGCCCTTGGCCTTCATGCCCTCGATGATCGGGTCCACCATGTCGAGGCCAACCGAAGAATAATAGCCCGGCCATTTGGCTTCGATATGCAGGCCAACCTTGCGGCCTTCGCTAGCGGCTTTCAATGCAACATCCATCACCTCGTCAAAGGTCACGATATCGAGCTGATCGTTCAGCTCCATACTGCGTGTTGCAAACTGCTGGCGTGCCTTCAGCGTCTTGATCTCGGCAAGGGTGAACTCGTCCACCCACCAGTCTTCCATCTCGCCCATCGGTGTCACGCGCTTCTTCTTGCGGTCGGCAAACTCTGGGTGATCGGCCACATTCGTCGTGTCCGAAAGATAGGGGTCATGGCGGGTGATCAGTACGCCATCTTTCGTCATTACCAGATCGGGCTCAATGAAGTCCGCGCCCTGGGCGATCGCGGTTTCATAGGCCAGGATGGTGTGTTCCGGATAAAGCCCGCTCGCGCCGCGATGGGCGATGATGATCGGTTTTTCCCCGGAAAGGGTGCGATAGCTGGCCGCTTTTTCGGCGGTAGCAGCGGGGGCGGCCTCCGTGCTCGCCACCTGCGCAGGTGCGCAGGCGGAAAGCAGCAGGGCGGCAATGGCCACAGTATATTTCATGATAGCAGTTTCCTTGCCGTTCCGGATCAGAATTTCACGTAGGCGCCGGCCTTCAGCATCTGCGGCTTGCCGCGGATGATGGTGTGCAGGCCAAAGGCGCCGCCGGTATTGCCAACGTCGATGAGATATTCCTTGTCCAGAAGGTTGTCGCCCTGAACATAGACACCCCAACGGTCGCCGGCGCTGTCATAGCCGACGCGCAGGTTCACCAGGCCGTAGGAGCCTTCTTCCTCGACCACAGCCGTACCGTCCGGATAGGTCTCACGCACGCGTGTGAAGCCACCGCTGCCATTGGCAATATAGTCGAAGCCATTGTCATCCTCGAAATACTGTTTGCTTTTCCAGATATAGCTCGGGACGATCGAGACCGTGCCAGACTGGGCAACCGGGATGGTGATATCTGCGGCCAGCGAGAAGCTGTTCGTCGGGCTCATCCGGAACTTGTTGCCGGCAAACTGCAGCGGGTTGCCGTTGCTGTCCTCGTCGTCATACTCGGAGAAGTTATAGGCGTATGTGCCCAGCAGGCGGATATTGTCCGTAAGCAGAGCCTGACCATCAAATTCCAGGCCATACTGCGTCGCATTGCCGGAGTTTTCCGTCACGAACACGCCGTTGATGGGGTCGAAGCGGCTGGTCTGGAAGTTCTCATACTGGCCGTAATATACAGAGGTCGTCATCTGCAGGCGGTCGTCGAAGAAACGGCCGAACATGCCGGCTTCCACATTGTCCAGTGTCTCTGCGTCGACCACAGAGGAGGTGCGGCCCGAAATCGAGAGGGCTTCCGGACGGCGGCCCCGGCCATAGGACACCCAAGTGTTCACATTGTCAGACACGCGATAGGCCGCGTTGAGACGCCAGGTGAACGCGCCATCGGGTTCTGCCGAGACGCTGTAGGGATTGTTGATCAGGTTGGCGTTAATGAGGAAACCCGGTGCAAAGGTCACCGCGTTGCGCGTTCCGCCAAGGGCCGCGTTGCCGCGCAGAAGCTCACCAACGCTGGAAGCGGCCAGTTCATTGACCGTGTAGCGCAGGCCTGCCGTCACCGCGAGCCGGTCGGTGACATCATACGTCACGTCGCCGAACAGGTCATAGCTGGTGCGTGCGTCGGTCGTTCTGGACTGTTCGGCATGGGCCGGGTTCAGCGGGATCAGAACGCCCTGTTGCAGAAGTCCGACAACTGAATACTGGAATGGCGTCTCGAAGCTGCCGATATTGGCCGCGCCGGGAACGCCCTGCATCATGAGCGCGCCGCGAATTTGCGCAACCGTTGCCCCGGCGCCAGCCGCGATCTGCGGGAGGAACAGAGACTGCGCATAGGCCTCATCGGTCGAGAAGGTCAGGCTGTCGCGGGTTTCATAGTCGAAATAGTTGGCGCCGAAGAAGCCGCTCAGCTTGCCGCCATTGTCATAGTTGAGGCGAATTTCCTGGCTGAAGGCTTCGCCTTCGCGCGCCTGGTAGAACTGCAGCAGGTTGAACGCGGCGCCATCCGAATCCCAAGCCTCGTTGGAGGTCAGGTCACGATAGTCGGTCAGCGAGGTCAGGGTCCAGGCATCATTCAGCCTGTATTCGAGGTTGGCTGTGGCGGCGAAAATCTCGCGGTCATTGCCCAGCTTGTCACGCACCTGATCGGCGTTGATGTTCATCGCCGTCGGGCCGTAGGGGTCGATCACGCCGTTGACCGGGAAGAAGCCGGAAGTGAACTGCGTGCCGGTGGACTCGTCTTCCTGATAGTTGAGGAACAGATCGGCCGTGAAAGCAGGGGTCGGTTCCCAATGGATCGCGCCGCGCACGGCCGTCGTGTTCTGCCCCATGAGGTCGGGAGAGTTGGCCGTGTTCGGAACATAGCCGTCCATCCGCTTCACCTGGCCAGCAAGGCGCACGGCCAGCGTGTCGCTGAGGGCGAAATTGTAATGGCCTTCGCCGCGCACGAAGTTGTAGTCACCGCCTTCCAGCGTCACCTTGCCGTCATTGCCGGCGGTGGAGGCGCGGTTCTGGATGTAGTTGATGCCGCCGATCAGGGCGCCCTGGCCAAACAGGGTGGCCTGCGGGCCCTTCACCACTTCGACGCGCTCGATGTCATAGATGGCAATGCTGGTGGCATAGCCGGGCGTGCCGATGGACACACCGTTCTGGAAGATGGCCACGCGCGGCGCGCCGCCATCGGCCACAACCCCGCGCAGCGAATAGGTCGGCGCGTTGAGGCTCTGCGCCTGCACCTGAAGGCCGGGGATGAAGTTGGCGAGATCTTCAATGTCATCGCCGCCCAGCTTATCGATCAGGTCCTGGTTGGTAACGGAGATGTTGATCGGAACATCGATCAGTGACTGCTCGGTCTTCTGGGTCGTGACGGTCACGACCTCCAGACGGCGCGAGTCTTCTGCCTCGGGCGCGTCAGCATAGGCAACAAGCTGGCCGGAGACGCTGAGTGCGGCAACGGCAGTGGCGGAAAGGATGCGGAATTTCATGTCAGACCCCGGTTGCACGGCGCGGGAGGAGCGCCGGTTGCCGGGTCGTTAACGAGCGCCTCGGGGGCGTTCAAATCAAGGTTTTGCGAAAGTAATGCGTTGAAAATATTAAACAGTTACGGGTTTATGGCTGTGGCGCACAAGCCACGCCTACCGCCGGTCTGCGCCAGAAAGTAGGGTGGGCTCCATGCGGGCAGAGGGGCCGTGAGCCCGCACTTATTGGACAATTATCCAATAACGACCGGCTGCTTCTGTTACAGAAGCGGCCGGCCGGTGCTGGCGGTCGGCGCGCGGGTCGCCGCTGCCTGCTGAAACCTGAAGTGACCGCTCCGGCACGGCGCGGCCTCCCCGGCGCCGGGGAGAAACATGAAGAGAGCGCCGCAATAGTTCCCGAACATGTCCCGGTGTCTGGAGGCGCGGCTCGCGAATGCTCGCCAGCTTTCCCATCACCGATTTCAGGCGGTGATCAGAACCGTGTCAGAGATGGCGCGGATTTGTCCAGATTTGTCCAGGAATGTCCGAAAATATCCGGATTTGTCCGGAAATGTCCTCGCCCTGTCCCGCAATGTCCGCCCCCGGAAGGGGGCTCGGCTAAGCTTATCCTTCAAATTCCTGCGGAGGTCGCCCCGCCGCTATCCCCCCAACCACCGCAGCGCCTTCCCGATAAACCCGCCGGCGCCAGTCCGGCCTGTCCCCCAAAAAACCGGTGGCCCCGGAAAATCAAATCCACCCCCTTCGAAAGCCAGCCTACAATATCTTCCAGTCGCCAGAGAAAAATTGCTCGCCACGAAGCTGATCTGGCCGGCCGCAACACGAAGCCCAGGACGGAAGATCAAAAAGGAGGGGAGGCACCGCCAAAGGAAAGCAAAAGAGTTGCACACGCGCCTGAGAGGCAGCGCGGTCAACCGGTCATGCCAACTGCAAACTTGCGCCAAATAATCAGTATACAGATATATTCCAGACGCGGGCGCGCCGCCGCTCCACGCTCTCCAGCTCCATCGTGGTGGCAATCTCGTATTCCGCCATCAGCCCGGCTTCGCCCTCTGGCGCATAGGCCCGCCCGGGATCACCAGCATAGGCGGCCACCCCTTGCGCGGCCGCCTGTTTCAGCCATTGCAGAAACCGCGCTGCCATCGTCATCTCGTAGAAGATGTCTCCCGCCAGGATCACATCCACATCCGGAGGCGCCCTATCCAGCAGATTACCCGCCAGCCAGCACAGCGACACGCCATTGGCCTCCGCGTTCAGCTGCGCCGCCGCCTCGCAGATCGGGTCGATGTCATTCACCCAAACTTCGCGCGCGCCCGCTGCCGCCGCTGCAATGCCCACCATTCCGCTGCCGCAGGCAATATCCAGCACGCGTTTGCCCCGCACGATCTCCGGCTGCTCCAGGATCAGCCGCGCCACCGCTTGTCCCCCCGCCCACGGAAAGGCCCAGAAGGGCGGCTCGATACCCTGCCGGTCAAGGTCAGCCTCGGTGGCAGACCAGATCGGCGTAATCTCGTCTGCCTGCCAGATACGCAGTGTTTCCAAGGGTTTGCGATGCGGCAGCGGCAACCCGTCCACCGGCGCCAGCCGCGTATTGGCCGCAATGAACGCCCGGTTCCGCGCGAGAGTGTCTGTCGCCGCCAATGCTGCTGCCCTGTGAGAAATGCCTAGCTGGGCGGCTGTACCATCTTTGGCTTCGGCATCAAGGCAAGCGCGCCCAGCACGAACACAAACCAGACAAAGATAATGAAGAAGCAGTCCCGGAATGCATACACCAGCGCCTCTGCGGCAACCTTCTGATTCAAAACGCCAAACGCAGACTGAAACGCCTGAACCTGCGCCATCCCACGCATCTCCAGCGTCTGCGCCTGAAGCGCATGCTGGTACATCATCTCGGCATTCGTTTCATTCAGCGCAGCCGATAGGTGGTCGCCGTGGAAGATCGTGCGCCGCTGCAGGATGATGGCGAGGAGGTTCACCCCGAATGCGCCGCCCACCTGCATAAGGAACGACACCCCGCCCGCTGCCGATGCCAGCAGATGCGGCGGCACAGCCCGCGCTGCCGTTGTGTTGGAAGGCGGCATGCAGAAACTGATGCCGATCCGGCTGAGCACGATCCATCCCACCAGCACCCAGTAGGGCGTCATCGCTGACACATGCGACAGCAGCCAGGCAGAGACCGCAAAGCTGATGATGCCAAAGCCCAGGAGCCAGCGCGCATCCATCCTGTCAGTCAGGCGGCCCGCAATCGGAAAGCCGATCATCATGGCAATTCCTGCCGGGATCATCATCACGCCTGCCGCTGTTGGCGAATATCCCTGCACCAGCTGCACGAACATCGGAATGAGATAGGTCGATCCGTAGATCGCGATGCCGGTTGCGGAGATGATCAGCCCGGCAGACCAGAACTGGCGATAGGTGAAAATCTTCGGGTTCAGTGCCGGGAACGGATGGCCGCGTTCCCACAGGAAAAACAGGATGCCCGCCACAATGCCGATACCAAAGCGCAGCAGGGTCTTGTCTGAATCCCAGCCATCCCGGTTGCCGCCCGCAAAGGCGGCCAATAGTCCGACCACGGCAATTGCCAGCAGGCTGAGGCCCTGCCAGTCGAGCGGCGGGCGCGGCATGTTGGGATTGCGGTCTCCTTTCGGCATCAGGAAAGGCGCAATCGCCATGGCAACCAGGGCAAGGGGCAGGGTGGCTACAAAAACCAGCCGCCAGCTTGCCAGGTCCACGGCAATCCCGCCCAGCGCCGGGCCAAAGGCCGGCGCCAGCACCACGCCAATGGAGAACACGCCCATCGCCATGCCACGCTTGTTGTCCGGAAAGGTCTGGAAGATCAGGAACATCGACATCGGCTGCAACAGGCCCGCCGATATGCCCTGGAGGCCCCGCGACAGGATCAGAAGTTCCAGCGTGCTGCTGACCGCGCCCAGCAATGATCCGATCACGAACACGATCATGCCGAAAGCATAGGTCGCCCGCGGCCCAAACGTTGCCATCGCCCAGGCATTGGCCAGCATCGCGATGGTCGAAGAGGCGAGGAATGCGGTCGACATCCATTGCGCCTGATCTTGGCCAAGGCCAAAAGCGCCGATGATGGCGGGCAGGGCCACGTTGATCGTCGTTGCCGCCAGCATGGTCGCCATGGAGCCGGTGAGCATCGTGAACAGCAGGATCCAGCGATACATCCCGCCAAATCGTTCGAACTGCGCCCGCACCGAGGGTCCGGCCATGGCGGGGATATCGATGGGCGCGGGGCTGCGTTCAGGGGCGGGCCTGCCTGCGGGCAGAATGCCGGGCGCCATCGTCACGCTGTTTCTCCGCTTGCCCCTGTGCCCGCGTCTGTCTTGCGGATACGCACCCGCACCATCGTTCCGGGCCGGAGTTCCACCTGTGTCGGCTCCAGATCTATCCGCACGCGGATTCGCTGGGTGATCTTGGTGAAGACCCCATTTGCGTTGGGGTTCGGCATCATCGCAGCTTCGCCGACGGTGGCATCATGCACACGGGTTACCCGCCCGGAAATGGGGTGAGACGGGTCGCTGTCGGCGCGCACCTGCACGGGCGCAGACGGACGCACATGCCGGATGTCAGTCTCCTTGATGTTGGCCGAAACCCACATAGCGCCTGGATCATGCAGCAGGGCCATCCGGTAGCCGCGCAGGGAATGCTCGCCATTGTCGAAGAACAATTCGTCCACCACCCCGTCAATCGGACTACGGATGGTATGCTGTTCCACCACCACCTTCTGCGCTTCAACGCGCGCCTCCGCCTGGTCCAGCGCCGCACGCAGCACGGTCAGCTCATAGTCGATGAGGCGAACCTCCTGGCCCACGATGCTGGCCGTGCGGTGGTCGGCGGCGGCAGTTTCCCGCTCGGCCTGCGCCCGCCGCAGGGCCTGGGCGCGCGTGTCGAGCACATTCTTGGCCTGGTCGAGATTGGACTGTGGCATCAGGCCCCGGTCGAACAGGTCTTTGGTGCGGTCATAGTTGCGCTGCGCAATCTCAAGATTGGAGCGGGCGGCCTCCACACTGGCCACCGCTGACACGGTGCCGGCCCGGCGTGCGGCCACCTCGCTTCCCGCTTTGGAGGTGGCAAGGCCGGCGCGCGTTTCCTCGCGTGCCATTTCCGCGCGCAGCCGGGTTGCTTCGGCCTCAAGCTGGGCCAGCGTGAACACGGCTTCGCGGTCATCAATGGTGTAAAGAATATCGCCCGCAGATACCCGGTCGCCCTCTTTCACCTGAACGCTGGTGATGCGTCCGGAAATATCGGTAGAGACGGCAATCATCTCGGCGGCAATACGGGCGTCGGATGTGGAGACATAAGCCCCCCGGTCCATCAGGAAACGTATGCCGAGAACCAGCAGGATCAGGGCGGCCACGCCCGCAATCCACATGCGCCCCCGCCGCGACCGGACAAATGCAGCCGCGCGCTGGCGGGCGGTCGGTTCCGTCTCTGCGGCAAAGGATTGTGAATCGCCTTCCATGGCCCGTGACCGGCTGAACAGCGCCGGATTCCTTCCTCCCTGTCGTGGCTGTTTTGCGGGACGTTGGCCGTCCTCATCCGCCACAGATCGTATTTGAGCGAGACATAACCCTAAGGCAATCAAGCCTTATTATTCCGGCTTCCCGCAGATCGTTGTGTTTACCGGCAAGGGGCGTCATTGCTGTCAGTAAGAACAACAGAAACGATGGGGATTCGCGGGCATGAAAACGCTTGGCATAATGACTGCGGCGCTGATGGCGGGGTTGCTGGTTTCCTGTTCCAGCCGGATGCCCGGCCTTCCGGAAATGCCTGCCCTTCCCGCCATGCCGTCCATTCCGGGCCTGGCTGCCGGGCCGGTGGCGGGCGATCCGGCGTGTGGCGGCAGCTGGCGGCTTGAGAATGGCGGCGGCCTCGCCGTTACCGCGATGGAGGAAGGACTGCGCTGGCGCGCGCTGGATGGCCAGACCGGGCGGTTCGTGTTCGAGAACGAAGCCTGGAAAGCCTATATCGGCTGGAGTGACAGGCTTGAAGACCGGCAGATCGAGTTCACCTGCGAAGGCGGGCTTACCCAGTTTGAGGGGGCTTCGGCCGTCCCGGTTGAGGTGACGGTGCAGGATACGGTCTTCACCGGCGCCAAGGGCACACAACTCGCCGGGCGGCTGATCCTGCCGGCGGGCGCCCAGACGGTGCCGGTGGTGGTGCAGGTGCATGGATCGGGGCGGTATTCTGCGCTCGCCTATGACGGGTTCCAGCATCTCCTGCCTCTGCAGGGCGTGGGCGTCTTCATCTATGACAAGCGTGGCACCGGGGCCTCCAAGGGGGACTATACGCAGGATTTCAGCCTGCTGGCGACCGATGCCGTTGCCGCCTCTGCGGAGGCGCGCCGGATGGCGGGCCAGAGGCTCGGCCGGTTCGGCCTGCATGGGGCCAGCCAGGGCGGCTGGGTGGCGCCGATAGCGGCGGTGTCGGTGAAGCCGGATTTCGTCATTGTGTCCTACGGCCTGCTGGAAAGCCCGCTGGCGGAAAATCGCGCGCAGACCGTTCAGGATGTGGCCGAAGCCGGCTTTGGGCCGGAGGCGCAGATGGCCGCGGGCATGCTGGGAGATGCCGCCGGAACGGTCATGGCGTCAGACTTCAAATCAGGCTTTGCGGAACTCGAAAACCTGAAGAAAATCTACAAGGACGAGCCTTGGTATCGCCATGTCAAAGGCGAGTTCACCGGCGAGATCCTGCAGCATTCCGAAGTCGTGCTGCGGGTGGCCGGTCCGCTGCGGTCGGTCGGCACCAGCTGGCGGCATGAGGGCGAACCTGTCCTGCGCCAGGTGAGCGCGCCGGTCCTCTGGATTCTTGCGGGCGCTGACCGGGATGCGCCGCCCGCCTATACCCGGTCCCGACTGAAAAGCCTGCAATATGAAGGCCGTCCGATCACTGTTGCCGAGTATCCCGGCTATGATCACGGTATGCGGGGCTTTGATATCCTGCCGGACGGTTCGCGGGAGTTCACCCATGTCGCGCCGGGCTATTTCGAGATGGTCGCAGATTTCGCTGCTGGCGTTCCGGTGGTGCCGGGGGGCTATCCCGAGGCGGTGATTTTGCCCAGCCGCTGATGCTGGTTGCTTCTGGCGGGGAATGGCATACCGATAAGCGCAGTATCCGCTTGCAAGGAGCGTTTATCCCATGGCGCTGCTGAGGTTCTCAACAGATCAGGTGCCGGTTGAGCAACGGCGGGATGTCGTCGAGGCGGCTTACGGGGCGCATGTCAGCGGGGCGATCGATTTTCTGGACGAAGCGCCGGTCAGGGCGGCCATGGTGCTTCGCGATGTGGCCAATATTCATATCGCGCGGCTGGAGACACCGCCGGTTCAGATCACCACGAGCCCGGATGATGATGGCACCCTCTATCTCAGCATCACCCAGGCCGGGGGCGGGGTGATTGATGCCAGGGGCGCGGAGCGGCAGGTGCATTCGGGAGACATCAACGTTCTGCGGCGGGAGCGCCGGTGTGTAACGATTGCTGCAGAGCCCAGCCATCTGTTGAATATTGCCATTCCCAAAGCTGTGCTGGTGCCGCGCCTGCGGGCGGGTACTGACAGTCTGCTTCCGACGCATTCGCTGGCTTCCCCCGTGGCGCGCCTGTTGCAGGGGTATGCGATGACGCTGCTCATGGATGAGCGGGCGATCACGCCGGCGGAAGAGGCCTTGTTCTCTGCGCACATCATTGATCTGGCGGCGCTGTTGCTGGGGCCGGGACGCGACGCGGCCGAGCAGGCGAAACAGCAGGGCGTGCGGGCCGCGCGCCGGCAGGCGATCAAGGCGGATGTGGCAGTGCATCTGAGCGAGCCGGAGCTGTCGCTCGACTGGATCGCGCGCCGCCACGGCCTGTCAGTGCCTTATATCCGCGCGCTTTTTTATGATGAGGGTTCGAGCTTTACCGATCATGTCATGCACGCGCGGCTCGACCATGTGCGGACGCTTCTGCTGGATCCGAAGCTTTCCGGGCGGACGATCGCGGCGCTGGCTCTGATGGCGGGGTTCGGGGATATTTCCTGGTTCAATCAGGTATTCCGGCGCCGTTTCGGCATGACACCCTCTGACATGCGGGCGTCAAAGCCGGGCGACCCAGTATCCCAAAACCCATAGACTGCCCCCAAGACGGCGCCGCCTGGCTGGCGCAAACATTCCCTACTCCACAATGGAAAAGGGAAGCCCACCTGATGCTCCAATCCTTGCGTACCGCCTTGCTGGTGGCCAGCTGCGCGCTCGCTGCGCTTCCGGCTCTCAGCCAGGAGATTGTTCCGGCAGGCACGAAGGCGGTTCTGACCGTCGAGTATGAGTATGTCTCCGCCGGGGAGCGGAAGGACAAGTATGACACCAACACCTGGTCGATCCGCCGGGTGGCGACGGTGACCGCCACGCTGAAGGCAGAGAAGCCCATGACGATGCCGGCTCTGCACAAGATGGAGCAGGCACAGGTGGCAGACCTGGAGAACAAGCAGGCAGCAGCGACCCGCGCGGCAGGGGCCATGGAGCCGATGATGAATGATGTGATGGCGCTGATGGCCAAGTGCGGCGAGGACGAAGCCTGCCTGGAACGCGAAGTGGCGGCCTATGGCATGGGCAATAGCGAAGAGATCAACAAGACCCGTGGACAGGTGGCGCCTGACTTTGCCACAGCGGCCCAGCAAGGCCCCAACCGCTATCAGATATGGGGCGCCACCGGCCGCCAGACCGGCACTTACGAGATTGCCGAGAAATTCAGATACATAGACGCAGACCCGATCTGCGTGGCGCGGCCCGGTCAGCGGTGCACGACCACGGTTGAGCGGATCGGCAAGGGGCAGATCCCGCTGCCGCCAGACATGAAGCCGACCGACAAGCGGGTGGCCGGGGCCTCGATGCTGGAGGTGGACAGCGCCGGCAAGACCATGATCCTGCAACTGCCTGTTCCGATGATGGTGCTGGCCTTTGACGAGCAGACGATTTCCGATGACCCGGAAACGACGAATGGCACCGACAAGAAACAGATCAGCTTTCCGCCCTATAAGGACGTGACCAAGCCGATCACCCTGCCGTTGACCGGTAGCCTGATCGGCAAATCCGGCCGGGAGACCATCAAGGTCAAGGGCTCGTCCAATGACAGCCGCACGCTCGATCCGACGGCGGGCGAGGATGGCGAACTGGTGATCCGGTGGAGCTTCAAGGCCGGATAACGAACTGGCGTGGGGGGAATGGCACGCGAGAGAGTCCGGCAGGCGCGGGGGGACCGTTCCTGCCGGATGATGCCTTATTTCGCCTGGATGGATTCCAGATAAACGATCAGCTGTTCCACCTGATCGGCCTCGAGCTGAAATTCCGGCATATCCTCATGGCCAACGGCGATCCCTTCGGCGAGGGCCTCTTCCAGAAGGCGGACAGGATATTTTTCCGAAAGCGTGCGGAAGGGTGGGGCATCGGCATGGGGGCTTTGCCCTTCAATGCCAATGGCATGGCACCCCGCGCACAGGGTTTCAGCGATCTGGCGGCCGGGCATCGTCGCGCTTGCTTCTGACGCGGCAGGCGCTTCCCCAGCCTCTCTGGAACAGCCCGCCAGAAGGCCGAAGCCTGCCAGGAGAAGGACACTGCCTGCCGCCGCCGTTTTCAGAATGTAGCCTGCCATCTGGCCCGACTCCCTTGGTGATTTTTGCGCAGGGTCGTTTGGGGCTCGCCTGCTGTCAACTCAGGGATATGCACATAGGTGGGCACCGGTTTCAGCCGCAGGCGGATCGATTTTCCGTCATCGGCCATGCCTGCCGCCCTTCAGGCGGCCGGCCAGACCCCGATGCTTGCGCCTCCTGGGCTTTTCGTTCATCAAGTAGCGCGAAGTGAGGGGTGGTATGTAAATGGCCGGCACACCGGAGAACATTGAATTGGTGGATGCCGTTGCGGAACGCTCAGGGCGCGAAATGCTGCTGGAGGCCGCCGGGGAGCTGATGTCGGAAATCGGTTCCATTGATGTTTCGCTCCACCAGATTGCCAAGCGCGCGGGCGTGACGGCGCCGCTAGTGAAATACCATTTCGGCTCCAAGGATGGCCTGCTGTTGGCGCTGGCGCAGCGCGATACGGCCCAGTCCATCAAGCAGCTGACCGAATTGATGGCAATGAACCTGGACCCGGCAACCAAGCTGCGGGTGCATATTCAGGGGATCATCCGCACCTATTCGCGCTTTCCCTATCTCAACCGCCTGCTGGAGCATTTTCTGGATGATCCGGAGGCCGAAGGCACGCGGCAGATCTGGTCCAGCTTCCTCCTGCCGCTGATCGAGGCGCAGAAGCAGATCATCACCGCCGGCATCGCCGCAGGGCAGTTCCGGGAGGTCGATTACAAGTACGTCTATTTCCTCATCAATGGCGCCTGCCAGTATATTTTCTCCACCCGCATCACGCTGCGCGAGATGATCGGGGAAAAGAAAGTGGGGCAGGAACTTGCCCGCGAATATGCTGCCTTTGCAGCTGAAACCGTGCTGCGCGGCATCGCGAAGTAGCGGGCAGCCTCCCTTCAAACCATGAGTTCTGCTGCGCTCTGATCCAGTCGCTGTGAGGCTTCGTATAATGTGGAAGCTCTGTGAGTCCGGCTGACCGTGCCGTTGCCGCTCCGCAAAGGCGTGGCAACGAATGGCGGCGTTATCAGTTGATGTCTTTGAAAGCGGGCTATTTGCGACAGAAAGGGAGATGGAATGAAACTCGGATATGCGCTGATGCCGCTTTCTGCGCTGCTGCTGGGCGCGTGCATGTCGCAGCCGGATTATCGGCAGACGCGCGCGGAACTGCCGACTGTGGCTTCCGTGGACCTCGACCGCTATGTGGGCAAATGGCATGAGATCGCGCGCTATCCCAACTGGTTCGAGCGTGGCTGTGTTACGGCCATGGCTGAATATGCTCAGCTGCCGGACGGAAAGATCTCGGTGAAGAATTCCTGCACCAAGGAAGATGGCGATATTGACGTTGCCGAAGGCAAGGCGCGCGTGGTGGATGGATCAAACGGGGCGAAGCTGAAGGTGAAATTTGCACCTTCCTGGGTGCCGTTTGCAGAGGGCGACTATTGGGTGCTTCATCTGGAGCCGGATTATTCAGCGGTTCTGGTGGGCGCGCCGAGCGGGAAGTATCTGTGGATTCTGGCGCGAGATCCCGAGCCACCGAAAGCAACACTCGACCGTATCCTGAAGAAAGCCGAAGAACTTGGCTTCGAGACCGAGCCTCTGGTGTATGCGGGCAACCCGGCTTGAACCATGTGACCTGATCAGCCTTTGAGGCTGGGCAGGTCCAGGCCGTTCTGGCGGGCGCAATCAATGGCGGTGTCATAGCCGGCATCGGCATGGCGCATGACGCCGCTGGCCGGATCATTCCACAGCACACGTTCGATACGGCGGGCGGCGGTTTCCGTGCCGTCGCAGCAGATGACCATGCCGGCGTGCTGGGAATAGCCCATGCCGACGCCGCCGCCATGATGGAGGGATACCCAGGTAGCGCCCGAGGCGCAGTTGAGCAGGGCATTGAGGAGCGGCCAGTCGGAGACCGCATCGGAGCCATCCTGCATGGCTTCGGTTTCCCGGTTGGGCGAAGCGACGGAGCCGGAATCCAGGTGATCGCGCCCGATAACAATGGGGGCCTTGAGTTCACCGTTCGCGACCATCTCGTTGAAAGCCAAGCCGAGGCGGTGGCGATCCCCCAGGCCCACCCAGCAGATGCGCGCGGGCAGCCCCTGGAACTTGATCCGTTCACGGGCCATGCCCAGCCAGTTATGGAGGTGTGGACTATCCGGGATCAGTTCCTTCACCTTCTGATCCGTCTTGTAGATGTCTTCCGGATCGCCCGAAAGTGCCGCCCAGCGAAATGGGCCAATGCCCCGGCAGAAAAGCGGGCGGATATAGGCAGGCACAAAGCCAGGGAAGTCGAAGGCATCGGCCACGCCCTCATCCCGGGCAACCTGGCGGATGTTGTTGCCATAATCGACCGTTGGCACGCCCCGCTTCTGAAATTCCAGCATGGCGCGAACATGTTTGGCCATCGAGGCGCGAGCAGCCTTTTCCACGGATTTGGGATCGCTGGCGCGGCGGTCTTTCCATTCTTCCACGCTCCATCCCTCGGGCAGGTATCCGTTGACGGGATCATGGGCGGAGGTCTGGTCTGTCAGCAGATCCGGCAGGCGGCCAAGTTCCAGAATTTTCGGAAGAATCTCGCAGGCATTGCCCAGGAGTCCGATGGATTTCGGGGTGCCTGCGGCGCAGCTCTCGTCAATCATGGCGAGGGCCTTTTCAAGGTCATCCGTCCACGCATCGAGATAGCCGGTGCGCATCCGCATCTCGATGCTGGAAAGCTGGCATTCTATGGCGAGGCAGGAGGCGCCCGCAAAAACAGATGCCAGCGGCTGGGCCCCGCCCATACCGCCGAGCCCGGCGGTGAGTAGCCATTTGCCTTTCAGGTTTCCGCCATAATGCTGGCGGCCCATCTCGGCGAAGGTTTCATACGTGCCCTGAACGATGCCTTGCGCGCCGATATAGATCCAGCTGCCGGCCGTCATCTGGCCGTACATCATCAGGCCCTTCCGGTCGAGGTGGTTGAAATGGCCCCAATTGGCCCATTTGGGAACGAGGTTTGAGTTTGCGAGCAGCACGCGCGGGGCGTCTGCATGTGTGCGGAAGACGCCGACGGGTTTGCCGGACTGGATGAGCAGGGTCTCGTCGTCCTTGAGGCGTTTCAGAGTGGAAACGATTGCCTCATAGGCTTCCCAGTTGCGCGCGGCGCGGCCGATGCCACCATAGACGACAAGATCTTCGGGGCGTTCAGCCACATCGGGATCAAGATTGTTCATCAGCATACGGAGAGGGGCTTCGGTGAGCCAGCTTTGCGCGTTGAGCTTTGTGCCCCGAGGCGCGCGGATTTCGCGGATATTGGCTGGATAGGGCATCGGGTTCCTCCTCAGGGCGTTTCGGCGAAGGCGAGGCAGGCGGCGAGCACCTGGCGCAGGGTTTCGGTCATCGGGGCGGCATAATCGGCGTCGAAAGGGACGGGCCAGTCAGCATCTGCGACCTGGCCGAGGGGTTCGCGCAGATAGCCGCGACAAGAGAGTTCCATCTGGATGGCATGGACGCCGCCGGCGGGCGCCCCGTGATGACGCACGGTCCATCCGCCGCGGAAACGCCCATCCAGCACGGTGGGCTGGCCAGAGCCGGCGCAGAGGCCGGTGACCTTTTCGGCGAGCGCCGGCGCGCAGGTCGTCTGATAGTTGGTGCCGACATTGAACACCGGCAGAAGACCCTCAAACAGATCCGGAATCTTTGAACGGATGGAATGGGCGTCATAGAGGACGACCTTGCCATGAGCGGCGCGCAGGCGGGCGATCTGGCTTTCTATCGCATGGTGATAGGGGGTGTGGAAGGCGGCGCGGCGGCGCGCTATTTCTGATTCGCTCGGTTCCTGGCCCGGCTTGTAGAGCGAAGCGCCGTCAAAGGTCGTCAGAGGACAGAGGGGGGTGGTATTCTGGCCCGGATAGAGCGAGGCGCCTGAAGGATCGCGGTTTACATCGATGACAGAGCGGGAGATGGCTGTGTGAATGAGGGTGGCGCCCATCTCCGCCGCGAAGGCATAGAGTTGGTCTACCCACCAGTCAGTATCGCGCCGGGCGCGCTGCGGCGAGACGAAATGGCTGGCAATGTCCTCCGGCAGGGATGTGCCTGTATGCGGGAAAGTCACGATGAGAGGACGGGCGCCCTCTCGGATGGTGAGCCAGCCGGTCATGTGTCGGCCTCCAGCGAGGGGAGCTGCATCTGCACGCTGCGGAGGGCAGCGCCGTTGCGGATAAGCCCGGTGGCGGCCTCGATATCCGGATGCATGAGGCGGTCATGATCCAGCGGCGCCACTCTGGACCGGACGAGGGCGCGGAGGGATTCAAGCGCGATACTGGATTTCAGCGGCGCATGGAAATCGCACGCCTGCGCAGCGGCGATGAGCTCGATGCCAAGCACATAGTCCACATTCTTCGCCATCTTCAGCAGGCGGCGGGCGCCATGGGCGGCCATGGACACATGATCTTCCTGATTGGCGGAGGTGGGGATGGAGTCGACACTGGCGGGATAGGCCATCTGCTTGTTTTCGGAAACAAGGGCGGCAGCGGTGACCTGCGGGATCATGAAGCCGGAGTTGAGGCCCGGCTGCGGCGTGAGGAAGGCGGGCACGCCGGAGAGGCCAGGATCAACCAGCATGGCGATGCGGCGCTCGGCAATGGAGCCTATCTCGCAAATGGCCATGGCGATCATATCGGCGGCGAAGGCGACGGGCTCGGCATGGAAATTCCCGCCGGAGAGCGCATCATCGGTCTCCGGAAAGATCAGGGGATTGTCGGAAACGCCGTTGGCCTCGGTCCGCAGCGTATCGGCGGCCTGGCGCAGCAGGGTGAGGGCTGCGCCGGCGACCTGAGGCTGGCAGCGGATGCAGTAAGGATCCTGAACGCGGGTGTCATTTTCCAGATGCGAGGCACGGATGGCAGAGCCAGCCATGAGCGCCCGCAATGTGGCGGCGCAATCGATCTGGCCCTTATGGCCGCGCAGCTGGTGGATGCGGGCATCGAAGGGCGCGTCTGAGCCCTTGGCCGCCTCTGTGGACAGCGCGCCGGTGACGAGGGAGGATTGCAGGATACGCTCTGCCTCGAAGAGACCCGCGAGCGCGCAGGCGGTGGAGAATTGCGTGCCGTTTAGCAGGGCAAGGCCTTCCTTGGCGGCGAGCGCGGGTAGGGGCGCAAGGCCGGCTTTGGCAAAGCCTGCTTCGGCGCTCATCCGCTCATCGCTCAGAAACACCTCCCCGACGCCGATCATGGCGCAGGCCATGTGGGCGAGCGGGGCGAGATCTCCCGAGGCGCCGACAGAGCCCTGCGCGGGGAGGAGAGGCAGCAGGTCTGCCGCGAGCATCGCTTCCATCAGGGCGATGGTATCCGGGCGCACGCCCGAGGCGCCGCGGCCCAGATTGATCATCTTGAGGGCCATCATCAGGCGGACGATACCTGCCGGGGAGGGATCGCCCACGCCGGCAGCGTGAGAGAGGACGATGTTGCGCTGAAGAGTTTCAAGCTGGTCGTCCGGAATGCGGACGGCGGCGAGCTTTCCGAAGCCGGTATTGATGCCGTAGACGGGCTTGCCCTTGGCCAGGATACGCGCGACAGCGGCGGCGCTGGCCGCGACGGCATCCCGGCATTCCGGCGAGAGGCGAGGGGCAGCGCCAAGCCATACGGCGCGCCAATCGCTGAGCGGCACGGCGCCGGGTGTCAGGGTGATGTCGCTCATTGGCCTCTCCAGATGCGGGTGTGGAGCCGGTTGAGGCCCATATTGCTGACGAGCTCTGCCGGGCGCTCAATGTCCCAGATGCTCAGATTGCAGAGTTTCCCAGCCTCGAGTGTTCCCGTTTCTTCCTGACGGCCGAGCGCGCGGGCGGCGTGGCGTGTGGTGCCAAGAAGGCATTCCTCGACGGTCATGCGGAAGAGCGTGGTGCCCATGTTCATGGCGAGGAGAAGGGAGGTGAGCGGAGAAGTGCCGGGGTTGCAGTCAGTTGAAATTGCAAGGGAAATGCCTGCCTTGCGCAATGCTTCCAGAGGTGGGGCGTGCGTGTCACGCAGGAAATAGTAGGCGCCGGGCAGCATGACGGCGACCGTGCCGGATGCGGCCATGGCGGCGATACCGGCCTCGTCGAGATATTCCAGATGATCCGCGGACAGCGCGTTGTGGCGGGCAGCGAGGGCGCCCCCTTGAAGATTTGAAAGCTGGTCAGCGTGGAGCTTTACCGCAAGGCCATGCTGGCGCGCGGCGGACAGAACACGGTCTGTCTGCTGCGGCGTGAAGCCGATGGTTTCGCAGAAGGCATCAACCGCGCTGGTGACGCCCGCCTTTGCCGCAGCCGGGATGATCTCGTTGCAGACAAGATCGATGTAGGCATCCGCGCGGCCTTCATATTCGGGCGGCAGAGCATGGGCAGCGAGCAGGGTAGTTTCGACGTCTACCGGGCGGGCCTTGGCGAGCGCGCGGGCGGCACGGAGCTGTTTCAGTTCATGTTCGACACTCAATCCGTATCCAGACTTTATCTCAACTGTGGTGACGCCTTCGGCAATCAGCGCGTCAAGCCGGGGCAGGCTTTCGGCGACGAGATGAGCTTCGCTGGCGGCGCGGACTGCGCTGACGGTGGATCGGATGCCCCCACCGGCACGGGTGATTTCCTCATAGCTGGCGCCGGCGAGGCGCAGTTCGAACTCATGCGCGCGGCTGCCTGCCCAGATGAGATGCGTATGGCAATCTATCAGGCCGGGGAGCAGCCAGCGGCCTTCGCAATCGATGACTTCATGCCCGTCTGGCGGGGGCGCCTGATCTTTGGGGCCGGCATAGGTGATCCGCTCTCCCTCGGCGGCGAGCGTGCCCTTCTCGATGATGCCCAGGCCCGGCAGGCCGGGCGACATCGTGGCGAGACGGGCATTCGTCCAGATACGCTTTTTCGGCATCCTCCGCTCCCCGTTGTGCTTGTGCCGATATTCTTTTAATATGTATATACATAATAGAAGAGTCGGAGGGATGTCCAGTGGCCGGGAAATCTTCAGAGCGTCTCTGGTTCGATCACGGGCTGTTGCCATCCGGCTGGGCGAGCGGGGTCGAGATCATGGTCTCGGGCGGGGCGATTGAAAACATTTCTGCAGGTGTGGCGCCTCCTTCGGGAGCTGTGCGAGGGCGGACGGTGTTGCCTGGGCTGCCCAATCTGCATTCCCACGCCTTTCAGAGGGCGATGTCCGGGCTGACAGAAGTGCGCGGAAAGGATCAGGACAGTTTCTGGTCGTGGCGCAGTCTACTTTATCAATTTGCCAGCCGGATTGCGCCGGAGGATATCCGCGCCATAACAGCGATGGCCTATGCCGAGATGCTGGAGACCGGGTTTACGCGCGTCTGCGAGTTTCACTATCTTCACAACGCCCCTGATGGGCGGCGTTATGACGACCCGGCGGAGATGGCCGGACAGGTCGTGCGCGCTGCAGAAGAGGCGGGCATCGGGCTGACGCTGCTGCCGGTCTTCTATGCCCATTCGGGCTTTGGCGGACAGCCGCCGGCCGACGGCCAGAAGCGGTTTCTCAGCGATGTGGAAAGCTTTGCCGAGCTGTTGGAAGATGTTGGACAGCATACGGTCAATCAGCATGATTTTGTGCTGGGGATGGCGCCCCACAGCCTGCGCGCGGTGACGCCGGATGAACTGAAAACGCTGCTGATGATGGACAAGGCCGGGCCCGTCCACATCCATATCGCGGAGCAGGAGAAGGAAGTTCGGGATTGCCTTGCCTGGTCTGGGGCGCGGCCTGTGGAGTGGTTGCTGCACAATGCGCCGGTGGACGGGCGCTGGTGCCTTGTGCATGCGACGCATACGAACGACCAGGAAATCCACGGGATAGCCAAAAGCGGGGCGGTGGTGGGCCTTTGCCCCGTAACCGAGGCGAATTTGGGCGACGGGATTTTCGATGGGCGCGCCTTTGTTTCCGATGGTGGACATTATGGTGTTGGCACCGATTCCAATGTGTCGATCAGCGCCGCGGATGAGCTGCGGATGCTGGAATATTCCCAGAGATACAAGACGCTTTCCCGGAATGTGATGACCGGGGAGGGCTATGCCTCGACGGGGCGATCCCTGTTTGAACACGCCCTTGCCGGCGGGGGGCGGGCGGCGGGGATTTCTGTTGGATTGGCGCCGGGCCATCCGGCAGATTTCATGGCCATTGACGAGACCCGCCTGCCGGAAGCTGCGACCGGGGGAAACCGCCTGCTGGATGCCTGGGTGTTCCGGGGAAAAAGCAACGTGATTTCAGATGTGTGGCGGCGCGGGAAGCATGTGGTGGAGGGCGGCCGGCACGTGAACCGCAGCGGCATCGAGGCGCGCTACCAAGCGGTTCTCGGGACGCTCATTTCGTGACATCTGACGGACAAATTCGGACATTTTCGGACAAATCGGGACACATGCCGGACACGAATGACACCCTATCGGTCAGCGAGCGCATCCGGCTTGACCTTGAGCGGCAGATCCTCTCGGGCGGGCTGAAACCCGATGACCGCATCCCGCTCGAACGCGAACTGATGGAGATGTATGGCTGTTCCCGCATGACGGTGAACAAGGCGGTGAGCGAGCTGGCGAGCCGGGGGCTGATCGTGCGGCGCAAGCGGGCGGGCTCTTTCGTGGCGCACCCGCCGAGCGATTCGACCATTCTCGACATTCCGGACATCCGCCTGGATCTGGAACGGAAGGGCTATGCCTACGCCTACCGGCTGTTGCACCGGGCGGTGCGAGCAGCGAAGGGGGCGGAAGAGGTGGCCTTGGCCGGCAAGGGCGGGCGGCTGATCGAGCTGCGCGGGCTTCACCGCGCTGACGGGCAGCATTTCGGCTATGAGCGCCGATTGGTGAGCCTGGCCGCTGTGCCGGAGATCGAGGCGGAGGATTTTGCCGAGACGCCGCCGGGCACCTGGCTGCTGGGGCATGTGCCCTGGTCTCAGGCCGAGCACCGGATATTTGCGGTGGGGGCGGATGCCGGGATTGCCGCGCATCTGGACATTTCGGAGGGGACGCCTTGCCTGATGCTGGAGCGGCGAACCTGGGCGAACGGCGCCCCGGTGACGCATGTGTGGCAGACTTTCCCCGGCGACCGGCATTCGTTCATCGGCGCGCTGACCCGGCGGCAGGCATAAGGGCTGTTCCGGAGGGGGAGGGGGTCTGACGCGAGGACAGGCTTGTCTCGCGCAAAACGCATGGCAGGTTCGTCTGATAACTGAATATCAGGGGAGTTTGCCATGGCCGCAGCAGCTGAAGGCTACAAGACCATTCTGGCACCGGAAGACGAGTTCACGCACGATCCGGGGACCGCCGAGAATTACAATGAAAGCATGTATTTCAATGTGTTCGACGCAGGTAAACGGGCGGGCGCATGGTTCCGCCTCGGCAACCGGCCTAACCAGCGTTACGCTGAAATGTCGATGTGCGTGTACTTCCCCGATGGCCGGGTTGGTTTCATGTTTGCGCGGCCGGAGATCAGTGACAATTCACAGATGAACGCGGGCGGCCTGCGGATCGACGTGGTGGAACCGTTCAAGACGCTGAAGGTGACTTATTCCGGCGAGCTGCTGGTGCTGAAGGAGCCGGGGCAGATGGCCGATCCGAAGGTGGCCTTCCGCAACAATCCGCGCCTGCCCTGCAAGATGGAGATGACCTATACCGGCCTCTCGCCAATGTATGGCGGGGAGACGGTGAAAGCCGATGGCACGCCGTTGGAGATCGACCCCGAGAAGTCTTTCGCCAAGGCCCATTACGAGCAGCATTGCGGCGCGAAGGGCTTTATCGAGTGCGGCGGCGAGCGGCTGGAGATTGACGGCTATGGCCTTCGCGACAAATCCTGGGGGCCGCGCCACTGGCAGGCGATTGAATGGTATCGCTGGTGCCCAATGAATTTCGGGCCCGACTTCGGCATGATGTTCAACGTGATGGGCGATGGCAAAGGCGGCGTGCATCAGAGCGGCATGGTGTTCCGCGATGGCATTTATGACCAGATCGTTGCGGCCGAGCTTTCCAGCAACTGGGACGCGAATGAATACCAGACGGACCTTGAAGCAAAGATCCGTACCAAGAGCGGAAAGGAATATGCCGTCAGCGGAAAAGTGCTTTCTCTTATCCCGCTCCGCAACCGGCGGACGGCGCCCGATGGCACAGAGCTGACGACGCGCATCACCGAAGCGATGACCGAGTATCGCTGCGATGGCAAGCTTGGCTATGGCATGAGCGAGTATCTGGATCAGATTGTTGACGGGCGGCCGATGGGCCGGCTTGCCGGATATTGAGGGACTGGGATGGCTGAACTGATCCTTTATGAGCATCCGCTGTCACCTTATGCGCAGAAGGTGAAAATCTCTCTGCGGGAGAAGGACGTGCCATTTGCGGCGCGCCTGCCTGAGGGAATTGGCACCGGCGCCACGGGTGGTGGCTTTGCGAAGGCCAATCCGCGCGGCGAGGTGCCGGCGCTGATCCATGGCGACGTGCAGATTTTCGACAGCACGATCATTCTCGAATACATCGAAGACGTTTGGCCCGAGCCGGCCATGCTGCCCAGAGCGGCGGCCGAGCGTGCTCGTGTGCGGATGATTGAAGACGTGATGGATACCCAGTTCGAGGCGATCACCTGGGGCCTTGGCGAACTCAATTTCTTCCGCCGTGCGGAGGGGGCACAGAAGGACGCGATGGAAGCGAAGGCGCGTCAGCAGGCGGAGGCATTTTTCGGCGTTCTGGAAGGGTATCTGGGGGACCGGGAATGGTTCAACGGGGATCGCTTCGGTTGGGGTGATCTGAGTGTGGTGCCCTATCTCAATGGCGCGGCAGGCTTTGGCATTCGCCCGGCAGCAGGATCACGCCTGGCTGCCTGGCTGGACCGGGCGAATGTGCGGGAGAGCGTGGCGCAGGCGCAGCGGGAGTCGGTAGCCTCGATCACCGGCATGAACCAGGTGGATCAGGCGGTAAAGGCGGGGTTGTTCAAGCGTCAGTACCGGGATCACCGGCTGGAATGGATGATGAAGACCGGCGGCACGGATATCGTGCTGAAGGGGCTGGAGGCGGGCAATATCCGCTTCACGGGACCGGGGACGTAAAGCAATCAAAAAAGAAACAAGGCCGGGCATTCAGAATTGCCCGGCCTTATTTCTGTTGCCTCAGGTGAGGGCAGCGTCTCGCGCGGCTTTCTCGGCAAGCTCGCGGCGGATGTTGCGGCTAGCAAGCCAGTAGAGCGCGGCCGGAATGACGCCCATGACGCCGGCCACATAGAGCGACCAGCGGACGCTTTCGGCGCCCGCCATAGGGGCGAGGACATCCGACAGAATGCCGAACAGGAGCGGGCCTAGGCCGAGGCCGATGAGGTTCAGCGTGAACAGCATCAGCGAGACGGCAACCGCGCGGGAGGCCGGGCTGATCAGCAGCTGAACGCAGCCGAAGGTGGGGGCGTAGTAGACGCCCGAAAGCGCCGCGGAGAGCGTCAGCATCGGGATAGCCACCCAGACCGGGCCGATATAGCCGATGAGCAGGATGGGCACCGTGAGCAGCATGGCGACGGCGGGCGCGAGCATATAGTGAGCGGGTTTATCGACGCCGAACTTGTCGGACGTCCAACCGCCGAGCCATGTCCCGAGGATACCGCCGATGCCGGAGCCGACGCCATAGAAGACGCCGACTTGCCAGAGTTCCAGCCCGTGCGAGCGGATAAGGAAGATCCCATTCCAGACGCCTTTGCCATAGCCGAGGAAGGCGACGAAGGAGGCGCCGAGTGTGGCGAAGATGAAGACCTTGGAAGTGAGGACTTCCTGCAGCGTTTCCATGATGGATGAGCGGCGCACCGCCTGGCTGGCCTTGAGGCGGGCGGCAGCTTCGGCCACCGTGCCTGCCTTGCGGGGCTCCTTCACGGCGAACCAGAGAACCAGCGCCAGCAGGATGCCGGGAACACCGGCAACCATGAAGGCGATCCGCCAACCGACGGTATCGGCCAGGACGCCGCCGATGACCATGCCCATGAGCGAGCCGATCGGAATGCCGAGGCCGAAGAAGGCGATGGCGGAGCCGCGCTTTTCGGGCGGGACGGTATCGCCGATGAGCGAATGAGAGGCGGGCGTGCAGCCGGCCTCACCCACGCCCACGCCGATGCGCGCCAGCAGCAGCTGCCAGAAATTCATTGCGAGGCCGCAGAGCACGGTCATGCCCGACCAGATGGCGAGCGAGCCGGCGACGATACCCACGCGGTTTGATTTTGGATTATCCGCCCACCGAGCAATCGGGATGCCGAGGATTGTATAGACCAGCGCGAAGGCGAGGCCGGTCATCAGGCCGATCTGCGTGTCAGACAGGCCCAGATCATTCTTGATCGGCTCAGCGAGAATATTGACGATCTGACGGTCAACGAAATTGAAGGCGTTGACGATGAGGAGCAGCCACAAGGTGGCGCGAACGCGGTTTTGCGGATTGCTGGCAATGCTGGGCGGCAGGAGCGTCTGGGACATCAGGCGGTGTTCCTCTGGGCGTTTCTGTCGGACTTGTGGATAGGCTTATTGCCAGATTTAGAAGTGCGGTCACCCCTTTTCGGAGGGATGACCGCGAGATGTTGCAGCTTACTTTACGTAAGGCATGCCTCAGAAGGAGCCGCGAAGGGTGACCCCGAAGGTGCGCGGGGCGCTCATATAGGCGTTGTTGTCACCAGATTGGAGCGTGGTCGCGAAGTGGTTCGTGACATAGCGCTTGTCGAATGCGTTCTGCACCCAGCCTTCGAGCGTCCAGCCATTGGCAGACTTCACGCCGAGGTTAAGGTTCAGAAGGCCGAAACCGCCCTGTTCCAGCATGTTCGAGTTGTTGGTGAGGTAACCGCCCGAATACTGCTGGTTGATGCGGCCAACGAGGGAGTAGGTCTCGCTGATCGGCTTGTCGAGTTTCAGCGACACGCTGCCGGAGAACTCCGGGGCAACCGCGAAGCGGCGGCCGGAGAGGACCGGGCCCAGGGAGGCATCTTCGCCGAGCTGGGCTTCGGGCAGGTAAGTCACAGCGGCGTCAAGCGACAGGATGTCGTTGATCTCAAGGGCGCTTTCGACCTCAAGGCCATACACCTCTGCCGTGCCGGCATTGAGAACCTGGAACTGCGTGCCGACGAAGCGCGCGACCTGCAGGTCGGTCATGTCATTGTAGAAGGCCGAGAAGTTGGCACGGCCGCGGCGATCCCAGAACTGGGTTTTCAGGCCAAGCTCGTAGGCGTTGACGAATTCCGGATCATAGCGCGGATCACCTGGAACCGCGTCCGGGAAGTAATCCGGGTTCTGACGGAAGCCGCCGGCTGCGTTGGCATCGAGATTGACCCCGCCTGCCTTGAAGCCCCGGTTGTAGCTGGCATAGAGCATCGCATCTTCATTGAAGTGATACTGGATGCCGAGCGTGCCGCTGAAGGCTTCGTCGGTCTTGGACTCGTTGAAGTGGGGCGCGGGTTGAACGCCGAGCACCTTGTACACATCAAGCGGGTTGGGACGGTAGTAGAGGTTCTCGAACTGGCCCTGCTTCTTCTCCTGCGACCAGCGCAGGCCGGCGGTGAAGCCCCATTTCTCGTTCAGACGGCCATCCCACTGGCCGAAGAAAGCGAGGGACTCGTTGTTACCTTCGATGACTTCGACTGAACGCAGACCAGGGGAGGCATCAAAGACGAGGGAGGCAGGGAGGGTGGCAGCATAGACGCGCTGCAGGTCTTCACCCCACCAGCCGGTGCGGCCGGACTTGATGGATTCGTCTGAATAGAAGACGCCGGCCACATAATTGGCATTGCCTTCCGCGCCGAAGCCATGCTCGCCGGAATAGCTGAATTCCTGCGAGAAGAAGTTGCTCTTGAACTTCTCGTGCAGCAGCAGAAGGTCTGCGCCGGAGAAGTCTGCGTCGGTCGTTTGATCGACTTTATACTGACGAAGTGCTGTGACCGAAGAAAGCTTGCCGGGGCCGATGTCCCAATCTGCCTTCAGGGTGTAGCCAGTGTCCTCGACCAGCTGGTCTGGTGTATAGTTCAGGACAGACTGATATTCGTCCTTGCGGCGGGACGTTGGCACAAGGCCACGCTCGCGGATGATCTGGTCGACGACATCCTGAATAGGGCCGGGATTGCTGTCCACGGTGCCGAAGCAGCAGTTTTCATCGGAGCGGGCATAGTCTGCGATCAGGCGGATGCGGAAATCATCAGTCGGCTCATACAGGAGCTGGGCCTTGAGGCCGTTGCCGCTGCGTTCGTTGTAGTCTTCGCCCGTGTTGGGGTTTTCGAAGAAGCCGGCGCGGTTTGCGCTGATGGCGGAGATGCGCAGGGCGGCGTTCTCGCCGATTGGGGCGTTGACGGTCACGGTGCCAGTGACGGCTTCGTAATTACCGATGGTGAGCGAGTAGTCACCACCCGTCTCACCGAGGACCGGCATCGAGCTTTCCAGCAGGATGGCGCCAGCGGAGGTGTTCTTGCCGAACAGCGTGCCTTGCGGGCCGCGCAGCACCTGGAGGCTGCCGACATCCAGGAAGTTCTGCAGCGCCGCGCCCGGGCGCGAGCGGTAAACGCCATCAACGAACACGCCGACCGCGCCTTCGAAAGCGCGGCTGGCGCCGGTGGTGCCGATGCCGCGGATCTGGAGGTTGGCTGAGGTGGCGGGGTTGGAGGTGTTGCGGAACGTGACGCTGGGGGAAACGGAGGTAATGTCGCCGATATTCTCGACGCGCGCTTCGGCCATGAATTCGGAATCAACCGACGTGACCGCGATGGCGGTTTCCTGAAGGTTGGTCGCCCGGCGGGTGGCGGTGACGACGACCTGGTTGAGCTTGAGATCGGCTTGGCTGGCTTCTTCCTCTGCGGGCTGCTGCTCGGTCTGGGCGGCAGCAACAGGCGCAAAAAGGGCGGCCAAGGCCAACACGGATGAGCCGGTGAGCAGTGGGCGGCAATTGAGTTTCTTCAAGAGAATTCTCCCTGGGCTGATAATCATCTGGGCTGGCGCAGGCACGCGCGGATGATGGCCAGACAGGCCAAAGCCTCAGGGATCACGAGCCAGGAAGGCCGCGCCGCGAATTGCTTTCGTCTGTTCAAGGAAGCCTCGCGCCGTGACACGCACGCAGTGAGGACGCCTCCCGCCATTATCAGCCGCGCAATGGTGCTCACGCTGCCGGGGTCTGTGCCCCGTGGTCAGCGATAGGGAACCCTTAATGGCCAGTCAAACGGTTTCGAGTTCTTTTTTATGACGGTTCAGGGGGTGTGCTGCGGGCAACACGGCCTTCAGCGGAGAGATTGCAGCCGGGGGTAGTGGGGCGATCGTGGGATTTGAAAAATTATGTATTAAAAACAAGTATTTATGATTATTTTGTGTGGAGCGGTCGCAGGTTTCCGTAAGAGATAAGCCTCGTCAATGTATCCTGTACAAACATAAAGGAGGGTGATTTCTGCCGCCTTGACTTAGCGCCAGAGCGAATCCGGCGGTGGGGATGAAGCCCGCTTCAGAAGGGGCTGCGCCGGCGTTTGCGCAACCCCTTCCGGCCCGGATCAGAGGACGTTCAGGCTGACATCAATGTTGCCGCGCGTGGCGTGCGAATAGGGGCAAACCTCGTGCGCTTCGGCGACGAGCTTCTCTGCCTCATCACGGTCCACGCCCGGAATGGCCACATCCAGCTTCACAACCAGGCCGAAGCCTTTATCCTCGCGAGGGCCGATACCGACGGTGGCCGAAACGGTGGTATCGGCGGGCAGTTTGAAGTGATTGCCGGACGAAGAGACAGCCTTCATCGCGCTGAGGAAGCAGGAGGCATAGCCGGCGGCGAACAGCTGTTCGGGATTGTTGCCATTGCCGCTGCCGCCCAGCTCCTTGGGGAGGGCGAGGGCGACATCAAGCGCGCCGTCGGTGGTTTTGGCGCGGCCATCACGGCCGCCAGTGGCTGTCGCGGTGGTTTTGTAGAGAACGTTGATGGCCATGGGGAGCATCCTTTCGTGTTGGTTCCGGGCTTCAGAATCGCTGGCAATTAAATCGCGTGCGATGTATATTGCGCGCTGCCGTTAAGACTTCAAGCCTTGCGATTAAATCGTGTGCGATTTATATTTCGGCCATGACAAAAAAACGCGTGATGCCTGCTGATGGTTCCCCGGTGACAGGTCCGGCGCTGCTGGATCATGCAGTGTGTTTTGCCGTGTATTCGGCAGGCCTGGCCTTCAACCGTGTCTACAAGCCGATCCTTGATCAGTTCGGGCTCACCTATCCGCAATATTTGGTGATGATTGCCCTTTGGCAGGCCGAAGGCCAGACGGTGAGCGAACTGGGCGAGCATCTGTTCCTGGAGTCCAATACGCTGACGCCGCTGCTGAAGCGGCTGGAGGCAGCGGGCTTTGTAACGCGCAAACGCGATGAGGCCGATGAGCGACAAGTGCGGATTTCGCTGACCGTCAAGGGGCGCAAGGTTCTGGAAGAGTCTTCCTGTGTGCCCCAGCAGATATTCGAGGCGGCCGGTATGCCGGCGGAGAAGCTGGCAGCGCTGCGAAGCACGCTGGCGGACCTGCGGGATAATCTGCGGAGCGCCGTCGAAAAGGCCTAGGCATTTGCCTTCATCAAAGCGTCAGATTGCCGGATCAAGACAGCCGCGCGGTGGACATGTAGTGTGCGCCCGATTCCTTGATGGAGGGGGGCGTTCCCATGAAATATCGCACTGGTGTGGCCGCGATTGCCGGCGTTCTTATGATGGCGGCTTGCCAGGCAAATGGCGCCGCGCCGGCTGCTGAGAGCGCAAGCCTGCCGCCGACGGCGCAGGCCGAGATTGGCGAGATGCGCGAAGGTAGCGGCATTCTCAACGGCTATCTGGGCGCCCAAAGGCTGCCCGACAGCGCCGCGCTGTTGCCCCCACCGCCGGTGGAGGGCTCTGCCGCTGCGATGGCTGATCTGGAAGCCTACCAGACGACCCGCGCGCTGAAAGACACGCCCCGCTGGACGCAGGCGCAGGCCGACAATGAACTGAAATTCCCTCAGGCGATCCATTCCTATAGCTGCGCGCTGGGCGTCGGCATCACCGAGGAGGGGGCGCCCCACCTTTACACCCTGATGCGGCGGACGCTGACCGATGCGGGTTTCTCGACCTACCGCGCCAAGCAGATGTATCAGCGCACCCGGCCGTTTGCTCTGCTGGAGGAGGAGAGCTGCGTGCCGCATGAGGAAGAGATGCTGCGCGGGGACGGGTCTTACCCCTCCGGCCATGCTGCCCTTGGCTGGGCATGGGGGCTGGTACTGGCAGAGCTGGCGCCGGAGAAGGCCGATGCGCTGCTGCAGCGCGGCTATGAGTTTGCCCAGAGCCGGATGGTGTGCGGGGTTCACTGGCAGAGCGATGTGGAGGCCGGGCGCGTGATGGGCGCGGCAACCGTGGCGCGGCTGCATTCCGACCCGGTATTCCTGGCGCAGGCGAAGCTGGCGCAGGCGGAGATCGAGGCCGCCAGGACGGCGGGCGCCGTGCCGGAGGGCTGTGGGGCACCGGAAAACTAAAGGGGCAACCGCGCGGAGAATGCAGAGCGTAAACGAGGTGTAAACGAGTTCTGTTGGATTGAGAAAGCTTGCTCCAGAGTGGGCAAGAGTTTCCAACGTTTGCACAAGGCGCGCGTTCATGACCGGACAGGTTCGTTCTTCTTCCCAGGCTTCCCCCCCCTCGATTGCCCGTATCATTGCCGATGAGCTGGGCGTGCAGGAGCGGCAGGTTCAGGCCGTTATCGAACTGCTGGAGGAAGGCGCGACCGTTCCCTTCATCGCGCGCTACCGCAAGGAGCGCACCGGCGGGCTGGACGATACGCAGCTGCGTACGCTTTCGGAGCGGCTGGACTATCTGACGGACCTCGCCAAGCGCCGGGAGACCGTGCTGAGCGCCATCCGAGAGCAGGGCAAGCTGACCCCGGTACTGGAGCGCGAGATCAACTGGGCGATTACCAAGGTGGCCCTGGAAGACCTCTACGCGCCTTACAAGCAGAAACGGCGCACCAAGGCGACTATCGCGAAAGAGGCAGGCCTTGAGCCGCTGGCCGAACGCCTGCTGGCCAATCCGTCTCTTTCGCCCTTCGACGAGGCGAGGGCCTTCATCGCATCTGGCAAGGGCGTGAAGGATCTCGACGCTGCGCTGGAAGGCGCGCGCGACATTCTGGTGGAGCGTATTGCCGAGACGCCACGCCTTGTCGGCAAGGTGCGCGAGACCGTTTGGAAAGAGGGCAAGCTCGGCTCCAGTCTTGTCAAAGGCAAGGAGCAGGAAGGCGCGAAGTTCGCTGACTATTTTGATTTTGACGAACCGGTTACCGCGATGCCGTCTCACCGTGCGCTGGCGGTCCTCCGTGGGCAGAAGGAAGGCGTGCTGAAGGTGAAGCTGGCTGTGCCGGTGGAGCCGAGCCGTGAGCATCCTGCGCTGCGTGAAATCCGGAACGAATTCGGCATCGCCAAGAAGGGCCGCCCCGGCGATGACTGGCTGATGGAAACGGCAGAGGCGGCGTGGAAATCCAAGCTCGAGCCATCCTCCTCCCGCGATGTGATCAGCCGCGTGAAGGAAGGCGCAGACCGCGAGGCCATCAAGGTGTTCTCGCGCAACATGCACGACCTTCTGATGGCGGCGCCGGCGGGCCCGAAAGTGGTGATGGGGATCGACCCCGGCATCCGCACGGGCTGCAAGGTGGCGGTGGTGGACGCGACCGGCAAGCTGCTGGAAACGGCCACCATCTATCCGCATGAGCCGAAGAAGGACTGGGCAGGATCGCTGATGACGCTGGCGGCGCTGTGCAAGCGGCACAAGGTAGAACTGGTCAGCGTAGGCAATGGCACGGCGGGGCGCGAGACCGAGAAGCTGGTCGGCGAACTCAATACCAAGCTGCCAGACCTGAAGCTCACCAAGATCATGGTGTCGGAAGCCGGTGCGTCGGTGTATTCGGCTTCGGAACTGGCGGCGAAGGAATTCCCACAGCTGGACGTGAGCCTGCGCGGGGCGGTGTCGATTGCGCGGCGCCTGCAGGATCCGCTGGCGGAGCTTGTGAAGATCGAGCCCAAGGCGATTGGCGTAGGCCAGTATCAGCATGATGTGGACCAGACGGGCCTTGCCCGCTCGCTGGACGGCGTAGTTGAGGATTGCGTGAACGCGGTGGGCGTGGATGTGAACACGGCATCGGTGGCGCTGCTCTCCCGCGTGGCGGGCCTGAATGCGACGATTGCGGCGAATATTGTGGCCTACCGGGAGCAGAATGGCCCGTTCAAGGCGCGAACGGAACTCAAGAAGGTGCCACGCTTCGGGCCGAAGGCGTTCGAGCAGGCCGCTGGCTTCCTGCGTATAATGAACGGCAAGAACCCGCTGGATGCGTCTGCCGTTCACCCGGAAGCCTATCCGGTGGTGGAGCGCATCGCCAAGGCGGCGGGCCGCAAGGTGGAGACGATCATCGGCGACAAGGGCTTTATCGCCAGGCTGAAACCGGAAGACTATGCCGATGAAACATTCGGTGTGCCGACGGTGAAGGATATCCTGAAAGAACTGGAAAAACCCGGCCGCGACCCGCGCCCGGAATTCAAGACGGCGACCTTCCAGGAAGGCATCGAGAAGGTGACGGACCTCAAGCCCGGCATGCGCCTTGAGGGCGTGGTGACGAATGTGACAGCGTTTGGCGCATTCGTGGATGTGGGCGTGAAACAGGATGGCCTGGTGCATATCTCCGAGATGTCGGACACGTTCATCAAGGACCCGCATGAGGTGGTGAAGACCGGGCAGGTCGTCAGCGTTGTGGTGATGGATGTGGACGTTGCGCGCAACCGGATCGGCCTCAGCATGAAGCAGGGCGGCAAGCGCCCCTCCGGCCCGCCGCCCAAGGGCGGGGCTGCGCCTTCGGGAAAATCTGCGCCCGCGAAGGAGCAATCCAAGGCGTCCGACAGCCCGTTCAGTGTCCTTTCGCGTCTCAAATAGGACAGGCCCGGACAGTCTGGTGACAGATCGCGACAAATCCGGACAGGAATTGTAAACAGGCAAGGTCGCTGCGGAGACACGCGGCGGCCTTCGTTCATCTGCCGGGAATGCCATGTCGGTTTCTCTGCTTCTGACGCTCTTTCTCGGCGCCTTTCTGGACGCGACCCTGGGCTTTTGCTTTTTCGTGTTCGGAGAAGCTTTTTTCCTGATGGCGGGCGGTCTGCTGTTCACTGAACATGCATTGTGGGCCGTCGCGGCGGTGCTGGTGGGGGCGTATGCGGCTGACCAGACGGGCTTTCTGATCGGGCGACAGATGCGCCCCTGGTTTCACCGGTTCGTGCTGGCGCGCCGGTCACGCCGGGCGGTATTGCACAAGACGCGGCGGCTGCTGCGCCGGCACGGCATCAAGGCGGTGGCGGCCTCTCGGCTGCTGGGGCCCGTCGCGTGGTTCATGCCGCCAGTTTGCGGCAGCGCGGGCATGGCCTGGCACCGCTTTGCGGCGGGGTCGGCGATTGGCGTGACGCTGGGCGTCGGCATGTTCGTGGCGCTCGGCTATCTCATCGCCTGGGGCGCGGCGCGGGGCGATGTGGATGTCGAGGCTTATATCCGGGCGCATAAATGGGCGCTGCTGGCCGGCGGGCAGCTCGTATTCATCCTGACGGGCGGGATCTCGCATTATGTTGGAAGCGCTCTGTTTCGGCGCGTGTGAAGGCGGCGAGTTCCTCCGCCCCGTTGCGGGCGCGCAGGGCGGGCGCAAGGGACCGGGCGCGGGCTGTCATTGCTGGACTGATGAGCGACACCAACCGGGCTGCCATCTCGTCTTCTGTCGTTTTGCCGGTGATATGGGGCGGAGCAACGCCGATCTCGCGCAGGCGGACGGCATGCCAGAACTGGTCCAGCCGGTCTGGCACGATGAGTTGGGGCGTACCTGCGCGCAGGGCGGTGTCCAGCGTGCCGGCGCCGCCATGATGGATAACTCCGGCGCAGAGCGGAAAAAGCGCTGGATGAGGCACGGGGCCGGCCACCAGATGGCCTTCGGTGAGGTCAGTCGGCAGCTTGTCTGCGAGGCCGGCGGAGAGGATGGCGCGCAGGCCCAGCCGCCGGATGGCGCGCATCAGGCGGGATATCTGCTCATGCTCGGCATCGCTCTCGAAGGAGCCGAGGCCGACATGGATGGGCGCCGCGCCTGCCTGCAGGAAGTCCATCATGGCGGCCGGCAGAACCTCCGGCCCCTGAATATCCAGGGAGGGGTAGGGCATCAGATAATCGTTCGCCTTCCAGTCCGATGGCGGAGACGCCACGAGGGCGGGAGAGACGCTGGTGATGCGCGGCAGCGGCTGGCCGAGATGCCAGCTTGTGCCGCCCTTGGGAATGACCGGCAGGCCAAGGCAGCGACGATACCCCTTCAGCGCCTGAAGCATCATGTGCTGGGCCAGGCCCACTGCGCCATACGCCACTGGCGCCATCCAGTTGCCATGCCAGGGATGCCACATCATGGCGCAGGGCAACTGCCAGGTCGGGCTGAGAGCAGTTTGCTGGGCACTGAGGATGTAGGGGATGCCGTGGGCCTCGGCGGCAACACGCGCGGGCGCGCAGATGCTGTTGCCCAGAACAATATCTGCCCTCTCCGCCGCCATCAGGCAGTGGGCCGTAATGTCGTCAACATAGGGCACGATCATCTCGTTCCACTGGGCGAAAAATTTTACCGGATTGGTCAGCGTGCCGCGCTGTTCAGCCTCGACATTCCATTCGGTGAGCGAGAATGCCGGGGGTGGCGCGGGCGTCACGCCATGGGCGGCGATGGTGGCCGTATAGTCGCGCGGCGCCATCAGGGACACGTCCGCGCCGCCCGCCATAAGGGCGCGCGCGGTCGTGATGTAGGGCATCACATCGCCCAGGCTACCCAACGTCTGGATCGAAACTTTCATGCAAATTCCACCCGCACCCGCCGCAGCTTGTGATCAGAGGGGGGAGTCAGCGCGGCGGCAACCGGCTTTATTTCCGGCGCAGCGCCGCAGGCTGTGAACAGGGCGCGCAGGCTTGCCGCAGCCGTCTGCAGACAATCGGCTTCTTCGGTTTTGAGTTCCAGGCGCACCGTGTTCTGGCCCGTCTGAATGACCCGGAAATCGGAGATGCGCTTGTCAGCTTTCAGCACGGCATTGCGGATCACATCCGGAGTGACGCGGACTGGGCTGCCGAAGCTGGGCAGGGTGAAAATATCATCGCAGCGGCCATGCACCTGCTGGATAGCCCGGTGCGGCAGGCCGCAGGGGCAGGGAATAGGCGCAAATTCCAGGACATCATTCATCCGGTAGCGGATCATCACCTGCGTCTCGCGGGAGAAATCGGTGATCAGGGGCGTGACCAGATTGGCGCTGCCCTCGAGAGGCAGGAACTCGAACGCAACCTGATCTTCGAGAAGGTGCAGCGTGCCATGCGGGCAGGCGATAGCGAACAGGCCCTCTGTGGCCATGTAGATTTCCCGCACGATGAGATCGAAGCGGGTCTCGACGATGCGGCGGTCTTCCTCGTCCAGCACTTCGGCGCCCGAGAAGATGCGCTGGGGCGCAATCTGCGTGTCGCTCTCTGCCAGGGCGCGCAGGAATTTCGGCGGGCCAACAATGACTGTAGGCTGAAATTCTGCAAGCGGCGAAAACTGGGCCTCGATGCCAAGGCCAAGATCAAAGAAACGTAATTGCAAACGACCGCTTTCATTGGCCGCGTCATAGAGGCGGCTGTTGGCAGGCAGGACGATTGCCACGCGGTGGCGGCACGAGAGGAAGTCCGGGAGTGCGCGCGAGAGGATTGTGCCGAGCCAGCGATAGCGCTCGCGTTCTGACACGATATAGAGCCCGCGATTGCCCGATGTCCCAGTGCTGGCGCCTATGGCGTAGCCTTCGGGGGATGTGCCCGCTTCCAGATGCGCCCAGCCTTCGGCCGCGGTGAGCCCGAGGCGGTTATAGCTGGCGAAATCTGCCATCAGCGCGGCCTTGTCCATAATCGGCCAGTCCTGCAGGAAACGCCCCCGGAGCCCTTCGAAGGCGAGCACTCTGCCGGCCTTGCGGCGCAGAAAGGAATAAAGGCGGCGCTCTTGCGCGCGCAAGAGGCCTTCGCGATCCTGATACAGCATCTGCCGGCGGCGTGCTTCAAGGAAGGCGGCCAGCGTGAAAAAGGCGGCAGCGGGCTTCATTCCGGCGCCTCCGGGTCGTGACAGAGAACAAGTCTGCCGCCGAGGGACACAAAGTTCCGTATACGGGTTGCCGTCCGCGCTGCCTCTGCCGGGTCATCGAGGATCAGGCGGGCAGGATAGCTCGGGGAGCGGTCTTCCAGAATGGCCCGGGCAAGCCAGTCTGCGTCGGCGGCATAGAGGATGGGCGCGACAGGGTTTCTGAAGAGGAAGCCGGTATGGCCGCGCATATGACCGGGCAGGGGAACGGCCAGCACGCTGCCATCGCCAAAAATATCTGCTGCTTCGCCAAGTCCCATGGGCGCTTCCTGGCGCGGAAGGGTTTCGAAGCGGAGCACTTTTTCCTGAAGGCCGTCCGGCAGGAGTTCGCGGAAACATCCCTTGTGCGTGCGTCCGATCCAGCTTTTGGAAAGGAAATGGTCGAGCGCTGCGCCATCGGCGAAAATGCGCGCTTCGGGATAATCCCTCAGGGCGCTGACATGATCGGCATGGAGATGAGAAAGGAGGATGACATTGATGGCAGGATCAGCGCCGGGGAGAGCGCGGTCTGTCAGTTCCGGAGCGAGGATTTTCGAATACAGCCACAGGGGCGCGCTGCGCCTGCCGGTGGTGACGCGCGGGGAATAGCCGGTGTCGATCAGGCACCGCCCGAAAATGCGATGGTCAAAGCGGCCATAACGCACCGGGATGCGCAGCCGCCGCCAGTCACCGCCTTTCAGGACCAGCCTCTCCGGCGCTGTAACAAAGGCGCTGTTGGGGAATTCCGGTATAATCATGGGGATACCTCCCGGAAAGTTCGGGCTACGCCTTCGTCAAAGGAAACTCGCGGGCGCCAGCCTAGTTCCCGGGTGATACGCTCAAGGCTGAGTGTCTGCCGAAAGGCGAAGAGGCCCGCGCTGTACGCGGTCACCGGGGGTTCAGGCCTGCCGGGCAGAGCGTTGCAGAGCGTTTCGCTGGCGCGCGCGGCAGCCAGCACGAGCGGCCAGGGCATATTCCGCCAGCGGACGGAAATACCTGCCATCGCCCCCGCCCGTTCGGCAACGTTACGGATGGAGAGGGCCTCTCCGCCGGATACGTTGTAGATGCGAGAGGGCCCGGCCGGGGCGCGCAGGGCGGTGATAGCAGCGTCGGCCACGTCATCGATATAGGTAAGGTCGGTTGCTGCCATGCCCTCGCGCATCAGAGGCAGGGGGCGGCTGGCAGCTGCGCGCAGCAGGCGGGGCAAGAGGGCGGTGTCGCCTGGGCCGTAAAGCCCGCGCGGGCGCAGGATGACCGGGGAAAGCTCCGGCGCCGTCAGGACCAGTGTTTCGCTCGCCGCTTTGGTGGCAGCATAGGCGTTGACGGGGGGCGGCAAGGGCGCGTCTTCAGTCACGCTGTCCTGATCGGTAAAGCGAAAATAGATGCTCGGCGAGGAGATATGAATAAAGCGGCAGGCCCCGGCCTGCTGGGCCAGCAGAATGGCGCGGCGCGTTCCGGTGATGTTGGCTTGCTCGAAAGCAATACGCGTGCCCCAGGGCGAGGACAGCGCGGCACAGTGGATGAGGCCGTCTGCGCGAAGCGCCGGGAGCGGATCATCCGAGGCAAGATCAAGTAAGCAAATCTCTGCGCCCAGCGTTTCCAGTGCCGCGAGCTTTGCGCGGTTGCGGCCAAGCGCGATGACGCGCTCGCGTTCCTGCAGCAGGCAGCGGGCAATCGCGCCGCCGAGAAATCCCGTGGCGCCGGTGATGAGGATCCCGCTCATCCTTCCAGTGTTGCGCCTCCGATGGATACGCCAGCAGACGTGCCGATCAGCAGAACCTTGCTGCCGGAGGGGGTGCGGCCTTCGCGGCGGGCGGTGTCGAGGGTCATCGGTATGGAGGCGGCAACAAGGTTTCCGGTCTGCTTGACGGTAGCGACCACGCGATCCCGTGCAAAGCCGCATTTGCGCACCATATGCTCCAGCGCCAGCGGGCTGGCCTGGTGGGGAATGACGAGATCCACATCCTCCTGGCGCCAGCCTGTGCGGGCGAGCAGGCGGTCAATGAAATCCGGCAGGCGGGTCCGCGTCAGTTTGAACAGGGCGTGGCCATCCATGCGGAAGAGGGCGTTTTCCTCGAAGGCGGCGCGGTTGGTGTGGAAGTCATACCGCGTGCCGCCCGCAGGCAGGGCGCAATAGTCATAGCCCTCTGCCCAGGTTTCGATGGCAACTTCGCGGAGATGAAGGCCGGTTGACTGGGGCGGGCCGAGCACAATGGCTGCGGCGCCATCGCCGAACAGGGCGGCTGTGGCTGGATCATCCGTCCACGGCAGAGCGCGGGTGGCAATCTCGCTGGCAACGATCAGCACATGCCGGGCCCGGCCTGCGCCGATATAGAGCGCGGCGACCTCCATCGCGGCCACCGCGCTGAGGCAGGTGGCGTTCACGTCATAAGCCGGGGATGCGCAGTGCGTCAGGCCCAACTCCCGCTTTAACAGCGTGGCGGTTGAGGGGATGGGCTGGCGGCCGACTGCGGAGGCAAAGAGCAGAAGGTCGATGTCTGCCGCATCAAGATTTGCCTCGGTCAGCGCCTGCTGCGCGGCGGCGAGGGCGAGGCTCTCCTGGGTTTCACCGTCTGCCAGCACGGGCCGGCAGACGACGCCGCTCGCGCCCTCCAACCAGCCGGTGGGCTTGCCGAGGCGCGTGTCGATCTCTGCCGAGAGGAGGTGTTTACCTCCGGCGCGGGCGCCTGTGCCAAGAAGGGCTGTGTTCAGCATGGCAGGTCTCTGTCAGTCTCGTTTATATTTATAAGTGAGTATTTACTCACTATGGATTGGCGCGTCAAGTGGCTTTGTTCGACCGGGCGGTTTTGTGAGGAAGGTTCAGCTTCTGGGAGGGGAAAGAGCGGCAGGCGTTTCATGACAGGCCCAGGAAAAAGGCGTGGGGCGAATCCAATCCCCAGGCTGACGTTTTTCTATGGCGCAGTCGCGGCACAATGTCTAAGTAGGCTCGATGAGCCGCAGATTGACCCGCACCGGACACCTGCACCCCAGAGGACTGCTGATTGCAGTGCTTGGGCTCATGATGCTTGCCGCTGTGGCGATTTCGTCCGGCAATATGGCAACGCAACCTGTTCTGTCTGTTGCAGAAGCCGGCAAGGGATCGGCAGAGATTGCCCACGCTGTTCTGCCGAAGGCAGACCGTGATGGGCGCCTTCGCCTGCAGGTGATGCCGTCTGACGGCGATGATATGCCCCCGGCCGTGTTTGCGGTGTTCGAGGGCTATTCCTTCCCGCCGGCGGCTCACGAATCCCTGCCTGATCCGCCGCGCAGCGCTGACGCTGCGCCGCATCTTTCCACCCGTTTTTCGGCGCCTCGCGCGCCTCCCGTTCCGGCCTGATGTACGGATCGCTGCGCCTGTAGCGCAGCCTGCCGCTCATCCCGATCAGTTGTGATCTGCCTTGCCTCCCTCCGAGGCAGATCCCGGGCCGGGGCGGAGATCAGACTCCTCATGCTCGTACCCCTGTCAGAGGCGCTGCTTCTCCAGCTGTCTCTGAGCCTGCGTGGATCTTCGTCCCGGCCAACCATCGGATGAACTGCAGCCCCGTCGCGCCGTCTGCGGACCTTTCTGTCCGCCCGGCGCCATCACCGGTCGCCATGCTCGATGGCCTCCGGTTTCAGGCACCCGAAGGAATTCAGCATGCGCACCAGCCGAACCGCCCTGGTCACTTATATTCTCATCATCATTATCGGGCTGCTCGCGGCCCTGCCGAACGTGTTGTCCCCTCAGCAGATCGCGGCGATGCCGGACTGGCTTCCCAAGAAGCAGATCACGCTGGGGCTGGACCTGCGTGGGGGCTCCCACCTTGTTCTGGAAGTGGACGCCCCCGCGCTGCAGGCGGACCGGCTGAAATCTCTCGCCGCCGAAACGCGCACCTTGATGAGCACCGAAGCCGTGCGCGGTAAGGTTCAGGTAGAGGGCGATACCGTGACCGTTCGGATTACCGATCCCGACGGTCGCGCGCGCATTCTCGCCCGGCTGCGCGAGCAGGTGACCCAGGTGCAGCAGGTGGGGCTCAAAGGCTCGGTGCCGGACGTTGTGATCCAGCCGGGCGGCGATCTCATCACCTTGTCTCTGTCGGAAGCCGGTACGGCAGACCGGATCAACCAGGCAATCGGCCAGAGCGTCGAGATTGTCCGCCAGCGGGTGGACCAGGTGGGCGTGGCCGAGCCGACGATCCAGCGCGTGGGGACAGACCGAATCCTCGTTCAGTTGCCCGGTCTTCAAGACCCGACGCGCTTGCGCGAACTGCTCGGTTCCACCGCTCAGATGTCGTTCCATATGGTGGCGCCGGAAACCTATGGCGCGCCCCCACCCGAAGGGGTCAGCCTGCTGCCGGATGCCAAGACCGGCCAGCCAATGCCGATCTATGACCGGGTGGCCCTCAGCGGGGAACGCCTGTCGGACGCCCGTTCCGGCTTCGACCAGCAGACCAACCAGCCGATTGTCACCTTCCGCTTCGACGCTGTAGGCACCAAGCAGTTTGCGGACATCACCAAACAGAATGTGGGCAAGCCCTTTGCCATTGTGCTGGACGGCAAGGTGCTCACCGCGCCGGTCATCCAGGGGCCCATCCTCGGCGGATCGGGCCAGATCACGGGCAACTTCACGATTGAAGATACGGTTGTTCTCTCTGCGCTGCTGCGGGCAGGAGCCCTGCCGGCGCCGCTGACGGTGATCGAGGAACGCACGGTGGGCCCCGACCTTGGCGCCGACGTGATCAATATGGGCCTCTATACCGGCGTGATCGGCTTTGCGCTGGTGGTGGGTTTCATGACACTGCTCTACCGGGGCTGGGGTATGATTGCCTCAGTGGCGCTGTTCCTCAATGTGGCGTTGACCATCGGTATCCTGACATTTCTGGGCGCAACGCTGACCCTGCCGGGCATCGCGGGGATCATCCTGGGCATTGGCATCGCAGTGGATGCCAACGTCCTGATCAACGAACGCATCCGGGAGGAAAGTCGCAAGGGCGTCAGCGCGCTTGCCGCCCTCGATCGGGGCTTCAAGATTGCCTATTCGACCATCCTTGACGCCAACATCACCACGTTGATCGCCACAGCCCTGCTGTTCATGTTCGGCACTGGTCCGGTGAAAGGTTTTGCCGTGACCATGGTGATCGGTACCGCCGTGTCGATGTTCACAGCCATTACCGTGGTCCGTATCCTGATGACCACCTGGGTGCGTTATCGCAAGATGAAGAAGATCAATATCGAGCCGCTGTTCCGGGTGGTGCCGGATGGCTCGAAAATCTCCTTCATGAAGGCGCGGTATTTCGGCATCGCCAGCTCCATCCTTCTCTCGCTTGTCTCTGTTGGCCTCTTCATGAAGCCGGGGCTGAATTACGGCATCGATTTCACCGGCGGCATCCAGGTGGAGATCGCCACGCCGCAGGCTGCCAACCTGGGCCAGCTTCGCTCGGAACTGGGCGGGCTCGGGCTTGGCGAAGTGTCCCTTCAGCAGCTGGGCGGAAAGAACGAAGTGCTGATCCGTGTCCAACGCCAGGAAGGTGGGGAGACGGCGCAGACCGCTGCCATCAACACCGTTCGCAAGACGCTGGCAGAGATCGATCCGGGAATCTCGGTGGAGCGCACCGAGGTCGTCGGACCGAAAGTTTCCGGCGAGCTTGCGCGCAACGGCGCCATTGCTGTCGGCCTCGCAAGCCTTGCGATGCTGCTCTACATCTGGTGGCGCTTCGAGTGGAACTTCGCCGTTGGCGCGATCCTGACGCTGGCGCTCGATACCACCAAGATGATCGGCTTCTTCGTCATCATGGGGCTGGACTTCAACCTCACGGCCATCGCCGCCCTTTTGACCTTCATCGGGTATTCGGTGAACGACAAGGTGGTGGTCTATGACCGGATGCGGGAGAATATCCGCCTCGCCAAGCGATATGACTTGCGAACGATCATCGACACCAGCATCAACCAGGTGCTGACGCGGTGTATCTTCACGTCGATGACGACCCTGCTGGCGATCGTGCCGATGGCCATCTGGGGTGGCAAGGCCGTGGAAAACTTCGCCCTGCCGATGGTGTTTGGCGTACTCATCGCCACCGCATCGTCGATCTTCATTGCGGCGCCGATCCTTCTGCTGCTGGGCAACCTGGCCCAGCGCCACCAGCATACCGGGACCATTCAGGTGGAGTCTTCTCCGTCCTGACAATCCCCGGTTGGGAGCGCCGCGCACTGCCTGTCCTCGCGGCGCTCCCTCTCTTTTTCCCCGGGTTGAGGCCCCGGCTCTTGTTGGCCGCAGTGACCGGATTCCGGGCAGCGCTGCAGCCGGATCGTTCACGACACATCTACGACAGCAACGCGGTGCAGGGGTCACAAATCTGCCTTTGGTTTGCCGCATTGTCATGAAAAACGGGCCCTGTTTCCCTCCCATCTGACAACGTGCCCCATTTTCTGATCCTGCCTGTATCCCGATCCATGCTGCCCTGCGGGACCAGCATAGTTCATGGGCAACCAATCGCGGCGACGTTCGTTAGACAGGCTTCGGGTATGTCGCGCCGTAACAAAGCGGCCCCGGATCCTCGGGAAGGTGTTGGTAAAGGAGTGTGCGCTTGAGGGTGTTATCGAGCGTCTCTGTGAGGATTGTGTGCGGCCTTGCGATGGCCGGACTTCTGATTTCCAGCTGTTCTCCCTCTGCTGATCCGGCGCCCGAGGCACCGGCAAAGCCGGCTCCGGCAAACCCCGCCGCTCAAAGCGAGGCGCCGGTTGAGCCGATGACGGCGGTGGCGCCTGAGGCTGTGGTCGAAACGCTGAGCCCGGAAGCGGCTGCGGCTCTGGCCGCTTCAGAGGAAGATCCCTCCGCAGCGCCTCCACCCCCCGCCACGCCGGAATTTGATTTTGAAGATGTGCGCCGCAAGGCCGAAATCCTCGCCAGCCGCCCATTCCAGACGCCCCCCGGCATTCCGAAAGAAGCTGGCGCGCTCGATTATGATGGCTATCGCCGCATCCAACTGCGTCAGGACGCTGCTTTCTGGAAGGACAGCTCGGACAAGTTCCGCATCCTGCCGGACCCGCGCGGCTATCTCTTCAACTATGCCGTCCGCCTCAATTTTGTTGAGGAGGGCGAGGAAGTTGCCCGGCCCTATTCGGCAGACGATTTCAATTTTTATGATCTGCCGCTGCCCGATGAGGCCAAGCGTCTGCTGGGGTTTGCCGGCTTCAGGGTTGTGACGCCCCTAAATATCGCGGGCAAATGGGACGAGTTGATCAGCTTCCGCGGCGCAAGTTTCTTCCGTGCCCTGGGGGCTGGCAATCTTTATGGCGCCTCGGCGCGCGGCATCTCCATCGGCACCGCGTCGCCCGAAGGTGAGCAGTTCCCATATTTCCGCGAATTCTGGCTGCAGAAACCTGCGCCGGGCACTGACACGATCCGCATCTATGCACTGCTCGACGGGGAAAGCATCACCGGCGCCTATGAGTTCTCAGTGACCCCCGGCGTTGAAACGAAGATGCAGATCACGGCCACGCTGTTCCCACGTAAGGCGCTGTCAACGGTTGGCATCTCGCCGCTCACTTCGATGTATTTCTTCTCGCCGCACGATATCCGCAAGCATCCCAACGATTTCCGCCCGGCGGTACATGATTCCGAGGGCCTTTCGATCCAAATGTACAATGGCGAGTGGGTCTGGCGGCCGCTGTTCAACCCCAAGACGCTGCAGGAGTCCGTGCTGGCTGATCGCCCGCCGCTCGGTTTCGGGCTGGTCCAGCGCAAACGCGATTTCGACGACTATTCCGATATCGAAGCTGGCTATCATCATCGCCCGACCGTCTGGGTGCAGCCCAAGGCCGGATGGGGCGAGGGCCAGCTGGTTCTGGTCGAGATCCCCACGGTCAACGAATACAACGACAACATCGTCGCCTACTGGAAGCCGAAAACCGCCTGGCAGCCGGGTACGGCCTACACCGTGTCCTATGACATGAAGTGGAGCCTGCTGACCTCGTCTGTGCCAGATGTGGCGACGGTGGCTGAGACATTTGCGGGCGTGAAGCCGGCCGCCACCCAGCAGCTGTTCGTGATCGACTATGAGCAGATCCCTGAAGCCCTGCTGAACGGTGTGGAAGCCGACATTTCCACCTCGGCCGGGAAGATCCTCAATCCTGTAATCAAGACAAATCCCGAGACCGGAAAAATCCGGCTCAGCTTCGAACTCGAAGCACAAAATATCGACGTGGCAGAGCTTCGCGCCCTGCTCACGAAGGGGGGAAAGCCTATCACTGAAACCTGGCTTTACCGTTGGCGGAAGGAATGACCTTGCTGCGCGCACGTCCCACCGAGTTCCCGATTGACATGCCGAGCCAGTCCCTGGCCGGTCCCGTCGCCGTGTCTGGCCGCCGCCCCGTTTCGGCGATCTGGCGAAAGTTGTTCCTTCTGGTCTCGTCTCTTGGGCTGACGGCCTGGGCAACCTATGAGATGCACGAAGTGCTGTCGGTTTCCGGGCTGACGCTGCTGGAGTGGGCGCTGCTGGCGATCTTTGCGATCAATATCGTCTGGGTTTGCTACGCCTTTATCAACGCAACCATGGGCTTCTTTTCCGCCATTGGCTCGCTGATGAAAAAGCCGCGCGCCGATGCAGGGCCGGATCTGCGCAACACGCGGACGGTGATTGCTTTTCCGATCTACAATGAAAATGTCGAGCATATCTTCGGCACGGTGCTGGCCACTGCGCAGATGATGTCTGGCGCGCCCGGCCGGTTTGATTGCTTCATCCTCAGCGACACGACCGACCCGGAAGTGGCCCTTGCTGAGGAGGCCGCTTTCGAGCGTATCCGCCAGGAAGCACCGGGCGATGTCCGCATCTGGTATCGCCGCCGCACGATCAACCACCACCGCAAGGCGGGTAACATCCGCGACTTCCTCACGCGCTGGGGTGGGCGCTACGATTATATGATCGTCTATGACGCCGACTCCTATATGGAGCGCGACACGCTGATTGAACTCGTGCGCCAGATGGAAGAAGCGCCGCGCACCGGTCTCATCCAGACCATCCCGCAACTGGTGGGCGGGGAAAGCCTGTTTGCCCGCATCCAGCAGTTCGCTGCTGCCCTCTACGGTCCGGTGCTTGGCCATGGCATTGCCTGGTGGGCGCAGAAGGAAGGTAATTTCTGGGGCCACAACGCCATCATCCGTGTGCAGGCAATGGCACAGGCGGCCGGCCTGCCGGAACTGCCGGGCCGCGCGCCGTTTGGCGGCCACATCCTCAGCCACGACTTTGTGGAGGCAGCACTGCTGCGCCGCGCCGGCTGGAATGTGGAGATCAAGCCGGCGTTGAGCGGCTCCTACGAACAGGGGCCGCCGACGATCATCGACCTCGTGATCCGCGACCGCCGCTGGTGCCAAGGCAACATGCAGCACATGCTGGTGCTGCTGAAAACCCGCGGCCTGGCCTGGACCAGCCGGTTCCACCTGATCACGGGTATCTTCTCTTACCTTTCCTCGCCGCTCTGGCTCATCTTCATCACGGTTGGTATGGCCCTGTCGCTGCAGAACAGCTTCATGCGCCCATCCTATTTCGGGGATGGTTTCTCGCTGTTCCCCACCTGGCCGGTGATCGACTCCGTGCGCGCGCTGAACCTCTTCATCGTGACGATGGTCATCCTCTTCGCGCCCAAGATTTATGGCCTCATCTATGGCCTGATCAGCCCGCTCTGGCGCAAGCAGGTCGGCATGTTCCGCACCGCGCTGGGCGTTCTGACAGAGACATTCCTCTCGGTACTGATCGCGCCGATCATGATGGTCACCCAGACCAGCGCTGTCATCAGCGTGCTGACGGGGCGCGACTCCGGCTGGTCGCCGCAGAAGCGCACCGAGGATGGCTATTCCCTGATGGCCACCCTGCGCCACAGCGCGCCGGCCATGACGCTGGGTGTGGTGCTCACGGTGGCGGCCATGATCATCTCGCCGGTCTACGCCGCCTGGCTTGCGCCAGCCACGATCGGTCTCATCCTGTCGGTGCCGCTTTCCTACTGGACTGCCAAGCGTTCGGCCGGTCAGGCCTTCCGAAAGGCGGGCGCGCTGGTCTCTCCGGCGGAAGTGGCCGTGCCTGCGTCCTTCGCCGCCGCGCAGGAGGCCCAGGCCGTGTTCCGCGATCTGCGCCCGGCAGACCTCTACACCCTGCTGCTCGATCAGGTGAAACAGCAGCGCCGCTGCGCCTTGGTCGATACCCACTGGTCGCTTGGCCGCCACGAGGTTCACACGCCGCTGGCCATCGCCCGGGCGCGTACGGAGACGGCCGAGTCCGCCTCCGAATACGTCGCCGCGCTCAGCAAGGGCGAGAAGATTGCGCTGCTCAACTCCTGCCGGGATCTCGCCTCGGTCAGCGCCACCTTCTCCGCATCCGGCCGGCCGCTGAGTCGCGCCGTGCTAAATGGAGGCCACCTGCTGCCCTCAACGGCTGCTCAGGACCGCTCCGCCTCCTAGGCGCAAGGCCAGTCAGCTCGGCCATAAGGCTGTAAAAGTGCGCTGGCTCGGCGGGCGCTCAGCGCCGCCTTGTGACGAATTAGGGTCGCATTGCGCCCGATCGATCCCACATGCCGTTGACCAACGCCGCGACCAAAGCGCGCCTTCCTGAAAGGACAGCGACATGCCCCGAAACGAACCGGTATTTCCCAAGGACCGCCATGCCCTCTACGAACAGCACGGGTATTCGGCTGCGATCCGTTCCGGTGACCTGCTGTTTATCTCTGGCCAGGTAGGCAGCCGCCCGGACGGTTCCCCGGAGCCCGATTTCGCCAAACAGGTGCAATTGGCGTTCGATAATCTCCAGGCAGTGCTTGATGCGGCGGGCTGCAGTTTGAGCGACATTGTGGATGTCACCACCTTTCACACCGATCCTGAGGCCCAGTTCGGAACAGTGATGGAAGTCAAGAACCGCGTTTTCCCTCATGCGCCCTATCCGAACTGGACCGCTGTCGGGGTCACCTGGCTTTCAGGTTTCGACTTCGAGATCAAAGTGATTGCCCGCTGTCCTGAAGAATAGAATGCCCTAAAAAGGGGCCTTTAATTCCGCCAGGAGGGCTCGCATGGCCGAGGACAATTACAGCGATAACCCGGTCTACCGGCTGGCCGCGCTCGATCAGGATTTCGTGCTGGGCGATTCCATGCGCGGCGCGCGTTTCCTGATGGAATATAGCAAGGCCGAGGAGTTTCTCCGGCGCGAGCGCGTGCGCTCCACCATCGTCGCTTTCGGCTCGGCCCGTATCCGCGAAGATGGCGGCGAGTGGCAGTCGCGCATCTACAATGCGGCGCGCACCTTCGGACGCATCGCTTCCGAGCGGGGCGGCGCTCTCTGTGATGGACGGCAGTGGCGCGACAATGTCATCGCCACGGGCGGCGGCCCCGGCGTTATGGAAGCGGCCAATCGCGGCGCGCGCGATGCCGGCGCCGTCACCATCGGCTTCAATATCCAGCTGCCGCACGAGCAATTCCCCAACCCCTACATCACGCCCGACCTGAATTTCCAGTTCCACTATTTCGCCATGCGCAAGATGCATCTGGCCATGCGCGCCCGCGCGCTGGTGATCTTCCCTGGCGGCTTCGGCACGATGGACGAGCTTTTCGAACTCCTCACTCTCAGCCAGACCGGCAAGGGCCATCATATGCCCATCGTGCTTTATGACCGGAATTTCTGGACACGGATCATCAATTTCGAGGCGTTCGCCGAGGCCGGCATGATCAGCCTGGACGATCTGAAGTTGTTCGAGTTCGCCGATGATCCGGAGGAGGCGTGGGATTGCCTCCTCCGTTGCGGCCTGGAGGTGCCGGACCGGTAACTTTGGGGTGGTTGCCACCGGCGGCTGCGCGTCGAGCTCGGCGCTTGCTCCCGCGAAGCTGGAAGCTGCGTAGAGGGCGCTTCAGGGGCTGAAATGCCAAAGCTGCATCACTAATCCGACATATCTGCGTCTTTCCGCAGTTCCTTCGGCAGGCTAGATAAGCGCCATGCTGGCAGTCGCCCTATCGTCTTTTGATCCTGTTGCCGCCGCAATGGCTTTGCGGGGGGAAGATGGGTTCATCTGGTTCGACAGCGCCGCGCCCGAGCATCCGGGGACGAGGTATTCCTATATCTGCGTTTGGCCAGTGGATCGATTGCGGCTGGAGACATCTGCCGAGGCCGTCGAAAAAAAACTGCGTGCCTGGATAGGCGCGCGCCCACTGGCCCGGGTCGAGGGCGGCGCGCCGTTTCAGGGCGGGGCTGCGGGATATTTGTCCTACGACTTTGCGCCGGCCTTCATCAACCGGTTCCAGTCTCGCCACAGCGCCAGCCCGTCGCCAGGGCTGGAGTTTGGCCTCTATGACACCGTGATCGCCTTCGATCATGGCGCCGGAATGGCCCATATTTATTCTGCGGGGTTGCAGGCAGCAGGTACTGCGCCGGACGCAAAACGGGCGAAGGAGAAAATCAGACGCCTGAAGGAGCGGCTGGCTGCGCCGGTCTCGCCGCCGCCTCAGCCGGAAGCCCTCAACTGGACGCCGCACAGCGCGCCGGGCAGTTATCAAGCCGGTGTTGCGCGTGTCCGAGAATATATTCGCGAGGGGGATATCTATCAGGCCAATATTTCCGGCCTGTGGACAGCCGGGCCGCTCTGCCGGGAGGCCGCGTTTGCGCATTACCTTCAGGGCCGCGCCCGCTCGCCTGCGCCTTTTTCCGCGTTCGGCGTGTTTGAAGGTAGGACCATCGCAAGTTTCTCGCCGGAGCGTCTGATCAGCGCTGATGGTGAGGGGCGGGTAAAGGCCGAACCCATCAAGGGCACCATCCGGCGCAGCGAAGATGTGACCGAAGACGCTGCCGCCCGCGCAGCGCTGCTCGCCTCGGAGAAGGACCGCGCCGAGAATGTGATGATCGTGGACCTGCTGCGCAACGATATTTCGCGGGTCTGCACCTCTGCCTCGGTTTCCGTTTCATCGCTCTGCCGGCTGGAGACCTTTGCAAATCTCCACCACCTTGTCTCGACGGTGGAGGGGCAACTGGCGCCGGGGCAGACGGCAGCGGACCTGCTGGCGGCCGTGTTTCCCGGCGGCTCCATCACCGGCGCGCCGAAGCTGCGCGCGATGGAGATTATTGATGAACTGGAACCAGCGGCGCGGGGCATTTTCTGCGGCTCCCTGGGTTGGATAGGGTATGATGGCGCAATGGATTTCTCCATCCTGATCCGGACGCTGGAAGTGTTGCCGGGGGAAACCCGTCTATGGGCGGGGGCGGGAATAACCCTTTTGTCTGATCCGGAGGCGGAGCATGCGGAAATCCGCCTGAAAGCAGAGCGGATTATCGGAGCGGCTAAGCCGGTGGGGGTATCGTGATCCTTGTGCTGAACAATCGGGACAGCTTTGTTTTCAATCTGGCGCGCTATTTCCGTGAGCTTGGATGCGGGATTGAGGTAGTGGACAGTGACCGGATCACCGTTGCCGGGATCGCGGCAATGGCGCCGGAAGCCTTGGTCATCTCGCCGGGTCCGTGCACACCTGCAGAGGCGGGTGTTTCGCTGGAGGCGATCGGCGCGTTTGGTGGGCGCGTGCCCATTCTCGGCGTCTGCCTCGGACATCAGGCGATCGCGGCGGCATATGGATGCCCTGTCACACGAGCGAAATCGCCCGCGCATGGCCGCCCGGCGCGCATCCGGCATAGCGGGTTGCGGTTGTTCGAAGGGCTGCCGCCGGCTTTTGATGTGGGGCTTTATCATTCTCTCATCGCCGAGGCGCCAGAGACGGAAGGCAAGTTGATGGTCGACGCTATTTCGCCCTCCGGTGAAGTGATGGCTCTGTCGCATAGGGAATTGCCGGTCTATGGTATTCAGTTCCACCCTGAATCCATTCTCACTGAATACGGGCCCGAACTGCTGCAGAACTTTCTCAACATCGCCCGCGCCTGGAGGCAGACATGATCCGGCTGAACCAATCCGTCTCTGAGGCTGAGAATGTTCAGCCATTCGACCTGACAGATCGCGGTCTGCTGCTGGCGGATGGTGTGTTTGACACTTCGCGTGTCGTTGGTGGACGGATTATCCTGATAAGACTGCACCTGGCGCGCCTCGCGGGAGATGCCGCGGCTCTGGGAATTAATGTTGCCCAAGAGCAATTGGAAGTTCTCGCCAACGACGCTGTTCCTGATGGCGCAAATGGCGCGCTGCGGCTGACGGTTACCCGCGGTCCCGGCGCGCGCGGATTGGGGAGAGAGACAGCCGGCGCGCCCACCCTGATGGCGCGCTTTTCGCCGATGGAGATGCTCTATCCGATGGCGCCGGTTCGTAGTGGCGTCAGCACAATCCGGCGAAACCCGACCTCACCCACCGCTCGCCACAAGACTTTGTCCTATACGGATAATATCATGGCTCTGCGCGAGGCAGTGGCGGCCGGCGCGGATGAGGCGCTGATGCTCTCGCCGGAAGGGAAGATCGCTTGCGCGTCTGCGGCCAATGTGTTTGCGCAGTTTGGCGATCGTCTGGTGACCCCACCCGTTTCTGACGGCGCGATGCCGGGTATCGTGCGGGGCTGGCTGCTCAAAGAGGCGCTGGGCGCCGGGTTTGAAGCGGACGAGGAAAGCCTGACGCCGCAACGCCTTGCAGAAGCAGACGGCATTTTCCTGACCAACAGCCTGCGGATATTCCAGCCTGTCAGCGCTTTTGCGGGCTGCTCCTTTGATGCAGCTTTGCCGTCTGCGTTGATCGGGCTTGGCCAGACACTTCTGGAAGGAGGTTTCGATGATTGAGGCGGAACGCCGAGACCAGATTCTGGCGCGCGTGCGCGCTGAACCGGTGATCATGGGCATCCTGAATGTTACGCCAGACAGCTTTTCCGATGGCGGACGGCATAATACGCTCGGCGCGGCTGAGGTTCAGGCCATGCGGATGCTCGCTGAAGGCGCCGGCATTCTTGATATCGGCGGAGAGTCCACCCGGCCCGGCGCCGCGCCGGTATCTGCGGCGGAAGAGCTCGTCCGCGTCATCCCCATAATCCGGCATCTTGCCGCGCGCATCAGGGCGCCGATCTCCATCGACACGGTAAAAGCCTCCGTTGCGCGCGCGGCGGTGGAGGCCGGAGCGGCGATCATTAATGATGTCACCGGCATGACCGGCGATCCGGAAATGGCTGCAACCGTTGCGGAGACCGGCGCAGCTGTCGTCATCACCTATCATCGCGGAACGGCCGACGACGCCGTGGACGCGGTGGCCGATATGCGCGCCTTCTTTGACCGGGCATTCGAGACGGCGGCGCGTCATGGCATCCTTGAGGAACATATCTGGCTGGACCCTGGCGTGGGCTTTGCCAAGACGCCCCGGCAGAACCTTGAGGTGATTGCCGGGCTGGGCACGCTGGCGGCGTATGGCTGCCCTGTTCTGGTGGGGCTTTCCCGCAAGAGCTTTATCGGCCATGTCACTGGCAGGGCCGTAAATGATCGCCTTGCTGGCACGCTCACGGCTCATTTGATGGCGCTGCAGCGGGGCGCTCGCGTGCTGCGGGTTCATGATGTAGCTGAGCACACCGATATGTTGCGCCTGTATCAGGCGATCGAAGGGGCAGGGCATGAAAACTGAGATTATCATCCGCAATCTCCGCATCCACGGCTATCACGGCCTCAAGGAAGCAGAGAAGGCATTAGGCCAGATTTTCGAGGTCGATATTACCTGCGACATGCACACCGACCTGCCGCCGCGCGATGTGATGGAAGATACCGTCTGCTACGGCGAGATCTGTGATCTGGTTGCGAGCGTTTCTGAGACAGAAGTGTTCAATCTGATCGAAACGCTGGCGGAGCGGATTGCCTCGGCAATCTTTGCAAATTTCCCGCCCATCCAGAAAATCCGTGTCGAGATCCGCAAGCCCCGCGCGCCGATCCGCCATATCGTCAATCACGTCGGCATAGCCATAGAGCGGGAACGCCATGGCTGAAGCGGCGCTCGGTCTCGGTTCCAATCTTGGAGATCGCAATGCGCATCTTTTGGGCGCCGTGCGGGCGCTGAAAGATTGGGACGGTATCCGGGTGTTGGCGGTGTCGTCTCTCTGGGAAACGCCGCCCTGGGGCATCGAGGACCAGCCGCATTTTCTCAATGCCTGCGTCCTGATCGACACGTCGCTTGCGCCCATGGAGGTGCTGGAGGCCTGCCTTGCCATCGAGCGGGACCATGGCCGTGAACGCAGCCTGCGCTGGGGGCCGCGCACGCTGGATGTGGATGTTCTGTATTATGATGATGTGGAGATGGCCGGGGACCGGCTGATCCTGCCGCATCCGCGTATGCTTCTGCGGAGTTTTGTCCTGGCGCCCTTGGCCGAGATTGCGCCGGAGAAGGTGATTGGCGGCGCCACTATCCGCGAGAATCTCGCGCTTGCTGGTCTTGAGGCAGGTATGCGCCGCCTTGACCCGATGCCGGAAGATTTGTCACCAGACTAGCCGGGCCTTCAGCCCACCGAGGTCAGATGTGCCCAGGTCCAGCCGGCCGTCTGTCGCCTCAGCAAGATCGTTGGCAATGGCAAGGCCAAGGCCATGTCCACCGGGCCGTTCATCCGCGCGCTGACCGCGCAGGATAACCCGCTCCCGGTTTGCCGTGCCGAGACCTGGGCCATCATCCTCGATCACCAGATCCCGGGGGCGGGCAGTAACGCGAACGACGGAGGCGGCATAGCGGGCGGCATTCTCCAGCAGCGGCCCGGCCATTTCCATCAGCTGATCAGCCGATACCGGAAGTGTGATGCCGGGAGGGCAATCCATTTCAAACGCAACGCGCTCCCCGCGATCTGTGCGGGAGAGAACGAAGACGAGCCGCTCGATGACTGCCGCGGGGGCCGTTGGGCCCCGGTCAAGGCTGGCAGCGGTGCGCGCGCGGGCGAGTTCGCGGTCTACTGCATCGGAGGCGGCGAGGATTGACTGTTCCAGCCCGTCGGCCATGTCGCCCTGACCGACCTCGCGCACGCGCCGGGCGACGGCACGCAGTGCGGAGAGGGGCGTCTTCAGGCCATGAGCAAGGTTTGCCGCGCGGTCGCGGGCGGCGCGAAGATCAGCCTCGCGCGCATCGGCCAGTTCGTTGATCTGGTCGACCAGAGGCGTCACCTCGGTTGCAAACCGGCCGGGAGAAAGCCGCGAGGCGGGAGAGGACTTCAGCTCACTGATGGATGACTGCACCGCCCGCAGCGGGAGAAGGCCAATCGTTACCTGGAACCAGGCTGCCAGGCTGAGCGTGGCCCAGAGCAGAGTCAGGAAGATTGCCAGTTCGCGGGCAAACTCCTGGCGCGCATCAATCAGGCTGGCGCGATCAGCCGCCACGATCAGGGTGACCGGTTCGGCGGATTCGTCTTCCTGGATTGTGCGGGCCACGCGGACAAGATCCTGACCGAAGGGGCCGGCCGCTGTGCCCCTGTGCCAACCCGTTCCGTCCACACCGGCGGGTACATCAAGGGCATTATCCCATAATGACCGGGAACGGATGATGTTGTCGCCGCGCGAGACCTGCCAGTAGAGGCCGCTGGCCGGCCGGTCAAAGCGCAGGTCGCTGGGCTGATAGGTGTCTGCTGAGAAGCCTGCGGGAGAGAAGGTGAGCGCGCTGACGATGGCGCGGCCGTGGCGGATCAGGTCATCTTCGGTGTTGCGCCGGATATGGCTGTCGAAGAGCAGGACGAGTGTGAACCAGGAAATCAGCAGGGCAACCGCCACCGCCAACGCGCCGCCAGCCAGCAGGCGTAACCGGATGGACCGTAAAGGTTTCACGCGTCCGCTTCGATGACGTAGCCAAAGCCGCGCCGGGTGTTGATAACGCCGGGACCAAGTTTGCGGCGCAGGCGCGAGACGATGGCTTCGATGGCGTTGGTGTCGCCGGTATCTTCCATGCCATGGAGGTGTTCGGCGAGTTCACCCGCAGAGACGGTGCGGTTCATGTTGTGGACGAGATAGTCCACGAGGCGGAACTCCAGAGGCGTGACGCGAACGGGCTGGCCGGCATAGGCGATGGTCATGCGGCGGGTATCCACCATCAGGTCCCCGGCCTGAAGGATAGGCTGGGCCATGCCCGCGGCGCGGCGGATGAGGGCGCGCAGACGGACGATAAGCTCCGCCATTTCAAAGGGTTTGGGCAGGTAGTCATCGGCGCCGGCCTCGATGCCGTCGACGCGCTCCATCCAGCTGCCGCGGGCCGAGAGGATCAGGATGGGTGTGACCATGCCGACCGCGCGCCAGCGTTTCAGGACCGAGAGCCCGTCCATGCGGGGCAGGCCAAGGTCCAGGATGATGGCGTCATAGGATTCGGTATCCCCCTTGAACCAAGCGTCTTCGCCATCGCGGGCGAGATCCACGATAAAGCCGGCATCGCGCAGCGCGGCGGAAATATCGTCTGAAATCAGGGGTTCATCTTCAACGAGAAGGACGCGCATCAGTCGTCTTCCTCAATTTCGAGTATGCGGCCAGTGCGGGCATCGACTTCCATTTCCAACACAATGCCCCGGCGGGTGAGGATTTCTATCTCATAGATGAGTTGGCCGTCATCATCGTCCAGTTCCAGTTCCAGAACTTCGCCGGGATAGCGCTGCAGGATGGAGCCGAGGATCACTTCCAGCGGCAGGATTTCTCCGCTTTTACGGGCATTCCAGACGATGTCCTGATCGCGGCTGTAACGGTCATCATCATCATCGCCATCGTCCCAGTCCGCCAAGGCGGGCGCGGCAAGGGCCAGCAGAAAGCAGGCAACCAGCAGCCATTTCAAGACAAATCGGGACAACACGGGGACAGACAGCTCCATCAGACGGACATTTCCGGACACGTCCGGTCATATCCCGAACCCGCGCTGACAGAAACCTGACAGGAAGGGGCAGGTGCCTGTCAGCCTGCATTCGGCAAACCGCAGACAGGGCCAACCCTTAGCGATAGGACCATCCTATGAAAAGCACACCGTATGTTGTGGCCACCCTTGTTATGGCGATGATTGCCGCCGGAACCCTTGGCGCAGGCAAGAGTGCCGCGCAGACCGAAGCCGGGGCTGAACGCGGTATGATGCCGACGCCGGCCAGGTATGCCATCGGCCATTCCGCCGGCCTTGAGGAAGCGAGCCGGCAGCTGGCGGAGCAAGGGTTTGAAGTGATCGGCTATGAGGCGGAAGGCCGGCGCATTGAAGTGACCGGATTGACGGCGACAGGGCATTGCCTGGAGCTGAAATTCCACCCTTCCTCCGGCAAGGAAACAAGCCGCAAGCGCACCGACGATTGCAGCCCGCGCCGCGCCGAATGAGGACGGGTGTCAGGCTGCGCCGGCGGCTCTGCGGGGGAGCGGGAGCGGAATGATCTGGGCCCCCTCCGGGCTGGCGGACATCAGCTCGGCCCGGTCGCGGCCCAGGCGTTTAGCGCGATAGAGCGCCTTGTCTGCCCGCTCCAGAGAGAGATTGATATCTGTCTCCCCCATCTCCGGCTGACTGATGCCCATACTGATGGTGATGTTGAAGCTGCCTTCGGCGCTCTTGAAGCTGAGGCCCCGTGCGGACTCTCGCAGGCGGTTTGCCAGAAGGAGCGCAGCTTCAATACCAGTTTCGGGAAGGATAACGCCGAACTCCTCGCCGCCGAGACGGCCGAGCAGATCTGTGTCTCGGATGCTATCGGCCACCAGGCGCGACAGGCGCACGATGACTTCATCGCCCGCTGCGTGACCGTGGATATCGTTGACCCGTTTGAAGTGATCAATATCGAACATTAGTACACTGATGGGATGGTTGTGACGATGTGCGCGTTGCACTTCACGCTCCGCGAAGCGGAAGAAGGCGCGACGGTTCAGCGTTTTTGTCAGTGGATCGGTGACGGCGAGATCGTAGAGCGCGCAGCGCTCCTCCTCGGCGTCTATCAGATCCTGCACGGCATAGCGCCCGGCGCTGCAGACGCAGATATCCTGGCTAACGATATGCGCCATGCTTTTAAGAAGCTCGAGCTGTTCGAGTGTGAGGGTTCGCGGCTGACTGTCGATGAGGCAAAGCGTGCCGAAGCGCTTGCCATCAGGATCGCTGAGTGGGGCGCCGGCAAAGAAGACGACATTCGGGCTGCCTGTGACGGCGGGTTCGCGCGCGAAATAGGACTCAAGCCGCGCATCGGTAACCGCGAAGGCTTCATCGGACAGGTTTGCGGAGGCGCAGAATGTCTGCAGGCTGTCGAACTTGCCTTCGGAAACGCCGTGAGCGGCGCGATACCAGTTGCGATAGCGTTCGTTGAGGGCGGCGATCACGATGGGCGCGCCGAGCGCCAGGGAAGCCGCCCGTGCAATGTGATCCGCATTGTGAACATCTTCACTTCTTAGAATCCGGTAGCGCTGAAGCACTTCGGATTTTTGCTGTTCAAAGCGTGGTGGTGGATAGCTGAGCACGGATAAAGCGTCCCCCCGGACATCTTGGTTACCGTGCCGTTATGCATACCCATCCTTGAATTCCGGATATCCCGGACCGATCAAATTTGATCGATCCGGGTTATTCACGCACATTTCCGGACATGTGTTTCTTAAATTCTGCGGGCAAATCGTAAATCCGCCCGCAGGCGGGTGGCCTCTATGCGTTGACCATTCGGGGCAGGGCCTTACAGAAACGCTCCACATCTTCCAGCTTGCCGGTCGAAACGCGGCTCCAGGGCGTATAGTCCATGTACTGGCCGCGGATGGAAATCTGCTCGGCCGCCATGGCTTTCTGCAGGTCGTTGGCGGGCATACCGCTCTGGAAATAGACAAAGTTGGTCTGGGACTTCAGATAGGGCAAGCCGAGGGTATCGAGCGTGGTGGTGATCATTTCCCGGGCTTCGACAATCTTCGATTTGGAGCCGGCGATGAATGCCTCATCATTGTAGCAACCGATGGCGGCGGCGATGGACGTGCACGGGGTCCAGGACATCTGCGTGTAGCGGATCTTTGCGGCCGTTTCTGCCGAAGAGATGGTGTAGCCGACGCGGATACCCGCCATGCCGTAGATCTTCGAGAAGGTGCGCGTGACGATAACGTCCTTGCCTTCCTTGATCAGCGGAATGCAGGTCATTGAGGCTTCGTCATCCACAAGTTCGATATAGGCTTCATCGACAACCACTGTGGTTTTTGCTGCCATGCTGGAGGCAGCAGCCCTAATGACCGAACCGGGCATGGCGATGCCGGTCGGGTTGTTCGGGTTGCACAGCTGCACCATGCCGGTTTCCGGCGTGATGGCCGCTTCCATGGCCGGCAGGTCCATGTTCATGTCTTCCGTAAGCGGAATACGTGTGATTTCTGCCAGGCCGAGCTTGGCGGCATAGAGCGCGGTCGTATCCCAGAAGAGGCGCGGGGCCACGATGGGGCCTTTGGGGCCATAGATGAGGGCCAGCGCGCTGAGCGCTTCCCCTGAACCCGTGGTGATGACGATCTGCTCCGGCGAGACCCCGTGGCGTTCGGCAATCATGCCTGCCAGCGTCTTCGTGGCCTCTTCATTGGTGTAGTAAGCGCCTTTGCGGGCGGCTGCTTCGATCATCTTCAGAGCGGAGGGGGCCGGGCCGTAGGGATTTTCGTTGCGGGAGAGCAGCGCAAGGCCGGGTTCCGGGCCGAAGAGGCTGGCTTCTTTCGGCTCCGGCGGAAAGGCGCCGCGGGCTTCAGCGGCAGCCGAAGCCGTCGCTGAGGTGGTGGTTGCGCAGCCCGCGAGGCCGACGGCGGCCGCGCCGGCGCCAGCCGAAAACAGGTTACGGCGTGTGAGTCTATATCCCATGATCTTGCTCCAGATTTTGTACCGAAATGTCGGCGCTCATAGTGGACACCGCCGGAGCGGTTTCGACGTTAAACGGGGTGACGCTGCGCGGAGGCGGCGAGAAGGCAGAGACCAGCATGATGCTGGACGTGACGAGCAGGTAAAGACCCAGCGCCCGGCGCAGGTGGGTAGCGTTAAGATTGTGCGCTACGGCCACGCCCCACGGGGCGGTGATGACGCTCATCGATGTGATGGCGAGGGCGGCAATCACGTTGACATAGCCGAGCGACCCGAAAGGCAGGCCGGTCTGGCCGAAGCCGGCGATGATGCTGCCGATTGTTCCGGGTACGGCAATGATCGTTCCGAAGCCGGCAGCGGTGGCCACCGCGCGGTGCATCGGCTGGCCACTGAGGGTCATGATAAGGACGGCAGGCGTGCCTCCGCCAATGCCAAGCAGCGTGCAGTAACCGCCCAGCACGCTGCCGAGGCCACCGCGCATGAAGCCCTTCGGCATTTCCGTAGATACCGGGCCCCGGCGCGTGAGCACCGGAAACAGGAAGTGCCAGGACATGATGAAAACGCCGACGCCGAAGGTGACCTTGAGGGCGTGGCCATCCAAGTATTGCGCGACCAGTAGGCCAAGCACCACGCCGATCACGACCCACGGGGTCCAGCTTCGCAATATCTCGAAATCGACGGCGCCGCGTTTTGCGTGCGCCTGGACCGAGCGCATCGAGGTGAAGATGATGGTGGCCAGCGATGTGCCGATGGCGACGTGCATTATCTTGTCGGGCGCAATTGCGTCCGACCCGGCGCTGAGAATGGTAAGCACCGAGGCGAGGGCGGGGACGACGACAAAGCCGCCCCCGATCCCGAACAATCCAGCCACGAACCCCGCCAGCGCCCCCGCCGCCAGCATCGCCGCAATGAAGAGAAGTGTTTCAGGCGTCAGGATCATAAGACAGAGATCCTTGATGGGAGAAGCATGATCAGAACCTCGCCGTGAGCGTCACCTGAGCGGTGCGCGGATTGAGAGGGCGGAAGGTGGCCGCACCGGAGCCCGTGGTGGTGAAGGTGAAAGCGAGAGTGTCTTCATCGAAGATGTTGTCGATGTTGAACCGCAGGCTGACATTTTCCGGGAGGCCGAAATTGTTCGGGCCGCCGAGATCCACATAGCCGCTCCAGATGAAGTAACTTTCCATCTTGTTGCCGGCTGAAGAGGCGGCTTCGCGGAAGTCGGCATAGCGCTCGCCGGTGTATTTGGTGGACACGTTGGCGACGAGCCATTCAGTCGGCTCCCAGGTGACGCCGCCGGTGAACAGCCATTCCGGGCTGTCGGCTAGCAGGCTGCCGGCGGGGTTTCCGGCGAAGCCATCATCAAGCTCGGCGTGGTTGTAGGTGAGGTTCACGTCGCCATAGAGCTTGTTGTCGAAGATTTCCGGTTGCCAGACACCCGAGAGTTCGACGCCGTAAGCGGTGGTGCCGCCGGCGTTGATATAGAAGGTCTCGTTCTCGAAGGTTTCCGGGTTCTGGACGTTGCCGGCGACAAGCCGGTTTTCAAAGCTGGTATAGAATACCGAGACCGCGCCGTTGAAGGTCGGCCGGTTGGTGCGGAAGCCAAGCTCGAAGTTGTCGGCTTCCTCTGCGGCCGGCTTGGGCGCGTCGAAGGTGACCGCTGTCGAGAAGATATCGTCCGTACCGCGCGGCAGGGCATAGTTCTGCGAGTAGGAAGCGAAGATCTGGTCGGTGGCGTTGAGCGAGTAGACCGCGCCGATCATGGGCAGGGGATCACTCTTGTAGTTGGCCGAGATCGAGACCGGCGTGCCGGTGACTTCATAGTCGTAATAGTCGCGGAAGCCGTTCAGTGAATAGTCGATGTCCAGCATCTTCAGGCCAAGCTCCAAGGCGAGCTTTTCGTCGAGCAGTCGGATGGTGTCCTTGATATAATACTGGCGGGTTTCGCGCAGGGAGTCGTAGTCGCGGCGATAATAGGCGACCTCATCCCAGATCACGTCGCCATCGGCGGTGCCGCCGGTCTTGTTGAGGCGCAGCTGGGTGCGGTGATAATCGTCGCTCTCGGTCCAGCCGCCCACTTCGAGCGTGTGTTTGCCGATTTCCCAGCTCAGGCCAGCCACGATGCCCTTGCGGATGCCGCCGACGCCGGAGAGGCCATACTGAACACCGCGCGGATGAACGACATCCAGTCCCGCCGCGCGCTGGCGGTTGTAGATGCCGAGCGTGTTGGAATAGCTGTCAGGAGATACTCCGTAGCCGTCCTTGTCTTCATAATAGGCGGTGGCGGTAAGGCTGATATTGTCTGTGAGGGCCATGCCGCCGTTCAGCGAATAGAGGACGTCGTCGCGGATGTTGATGCGGTCTTCATAGTAATCCATGCAGGAGCCCTGCGTGAAGACGGGCGTGAAATCGCTGGCGTTGATGACATTGTCGCCGTTGAAATCGTAGACGCCCGGCCGGGGCGAGATGCAGCTGTCGGGGATGTAGCCGATATATCCATACTCGCGGCCCTGGGCTTCATAGAGCGTGCGGCTCATCGACGGGGAGTCGTAGTCGAAGAAGTCGTTGCTGACATAGCCGAGCTGGAGGAAAGCGTCGTTCTGGAAGTCGTAGCGCAGCTTGCCTTCGAGGTGTTCCCGGTCGATGGAGCCGGCGCCGCGCCAGAGGTCGCTGTCCGTCTTGGAACGGCTGAGATAGGCGGAGAAGCCGCCGATGCGGCCGGTTTCGAGTTTCAGGAATGTCCGCTGGAGATTGTCGTCGCCGATGGTGATGCCGGCCATACCGCCCATCTTGTCGCTGGGCAGAATGGAGTTGTAGGAAACGATCGGTCCGAGTGAGGCGTAGCTGGGCAGCGAGACGTCGCCCGCGCCGGGCGAGGCAACCACCGAGCCGAGGTTTTCATTGTCTACATAGCGGAAGATCGGGCTGCCACCAAAGGCATCAGAGCGGCCCATGGGGACGCCGTCGAGCACGAATCCGATCTGCTGAAGGTTGAAGGCGCGAACGGTCACCGAGTTACCAAACTCATAGAGACCCAAGGCGCCATCCGTCTGGACGTTGAAGCCGGGGAGGGTTTCGAGCATCTTAAGGCCGGAGATACCGCCCGGCGCGGAGAGAAGCTCCTCGCGCGTCACGGCGACGGTGTTGGTCGCTTCGCCAACCCCGATGGCAAGATCCGTCTGCGATACGCGGCGCCCTTCGACGACCACTGCCTCCATCACCGCCTGATCATCCGTGGCGGGAGCGTCTGAAGCCTGCGCAAGCGCCGGCAGCATCCCCGCCGCGCTGATGAGTGCCAGCACGCTGATCTGAGATTTCATCGTCTTGCGGATCGTTTGCAGCATATGGTCCCTCCGTGCGATTCTGCAGAGCAGGGTCAGTGAGCGCCTGGCAGGGGCAGGCGCAAATCCTTAGGCAACGATCTGTAGAGATTGTTGCGGTTCGGGCGGCGAATGCAGTTTCTTTGTGCGGCGCCGCAAAAAAAACGGGCAAGCCCCTGGCCTGCCCGTATCGTATTCCAATGAGGCGCCGGCGACTCATGCCGAGAGGCGCGTTTCCACCTCCGGCAGGGTGTTTTTCCCGAAATAAATATCGCCGCCTACAAAGAAGGTTGGGCTGCCGAAGGCGCCGCGTTTGACGGCGTTCTCCGTCGTGGCCATCAGGCGCTGCTTCACGTCATCCTCCTGGGCGCGGGCCATCAGGCGAGGAGCATCTATGCCAGCGGCAGAGAGATGTGTTGCCACGACATCGGGGTCACCCATGTTCAGACCTTGCTCCCACATCAGCGGGAAGGTCGCATTAACCAGCTCCATCAGGCCGCCATCAATTGCGGCAGCGGTTGCCATGCGCATCATCAGCAGCGTGTTGACCGGGAAGAACGGGTTCATCACGAATGGGATATTGTGGCGCTGGATGAAGCGGTCCATCTCCAGCCCTTCATAGGCGAGCTTGTTGGGGATGTTGGCGTAGGCCTGCATGGGAGACTGATTGTTTGTCAGCTTGAAGACGCCGCCGAGCAGAACGGGCACATAATCGAAGCGGGCGCCGGTGCGAGCCTCGATCCGCGGCACGACCTTGTGGGCGAGATAGGCATTGGCGCTGCCGAAATCGAACTGAAACTCAACGGTCTTCATTACCAGGTCTCCTTGTAGGGGCGCAGGTCCATTTCGAAGGTCCATGCGTCTCGCTTCTGCTGGTGCAGATACCAGTAGGCATCCGCGATGGAGGCGGGATCCATCAGGGTGTCGGGTGCAAGATTGCTGATGGCATCCTCGCCACGGGATGATTTTATCCGCTCTCTGACGAAATCGGTATCTACCCCTGCGTCAATGATGAGGTGGGCGACGTGGATGTTCTGCGGGCCGAGTTCGCGCGCCATGGCCTGGGCCATCAGGCGCAGGCCGCCCTTGGCGCTGGCGAATGCGGCATAACCCATACCGCCACGCAGGCTTGCGGTGGCGCCTGTAAAGAAGATGGAGCCCTTGCCGCGCGCCAGCATCAGCCTGGCGGCTTCGCGTCCCGTCAGGAAGCCGGCCTTGCAGGCCATTTCCCACACCTTGAAGAAAACACGCTCACTTGTTTCGAGCAGGGGAAAATAGACATTGGCGCCGGGATTGGAGATGACAACTTCCAGCGGCGCGTGGGCATCTGCCTCCTGAAGGAAGGCGGCAATATCTTCCTCTTTCCGAGCATCCAGGCCGCGGGCGATACATTGACCGCCGGCCGCCTCGATCTCCGTCTTCAGCTTTTCCAGTTTATCTGCCGTGCGCCGGCCCGCGAAGACGGTGTAGCCCTCAGCCGCAAATTTGCGCGCGATGGCAGACCCTATGAAGTCTCCGGCGCCGATGATGGCGCAGGTGGCGTTCCGCTCGGGTATTTTCTGGTCTGGCATCACAGCCTCCCTCTGTTAACGGATAGGTAAGTCTTGAATTAAGACCAAGTCAATGCTTAAAGTGGTGGTATGAAGTGGCAGGATCTTGATCGGGAGAATTGTTCGCTGGCGCGCGCGATGGCGGTGGTAGGCGACCGCTGGACGTTACTGGTGCTGAGGGAAGCTTTTCTCCGTGTACGGCGGTTCGATGAGTTCCAGGAGAATCTGGGCATTGCCCGGCGCGTGCTCACCGAGCGGCTGAAGCATCTCGTCGATCATGGCGTTCTGGAGAAGGTTGCCTACAGCCAGACGCCGCTGCGCTACGAATACCGGCTGACGGAGAAGGGGCTGGGGCTCTATCCGGTGATTATCAGCCTCGTGCATTGGGGGGATGCATATTATGCCGGAAAGAAGGGGCCGCCGCTGTTGCACCGGCACAAGACCTGCGGGCACGACTTCCACAGCGTGCTGACTTGCTCCGAATGCGGCGAAGCGGTCAGCCCGCGAGATGTGGTGCCCCATCCCGGCCCGGGCGCCCGCAAGGGGGCGTGGGACGGCCGCCTCACTGACTGAACGGCTTGACTAGGCCGCCCGCGTGGCCATGTTGGCAGCCATGACGCTGAATACGGCTCTCCTTTCCATTTCCGCTGCGCGTGCTGCCGCACGCCGCTAGCCCCTGATTTTGCCTGTAACCTGGGCGCAATCAGGGGAGAGACTGGCCTTCACCTTTAAAATCATCAACCCGCTCCGCCCGTGCCGGCGGTGGCGCTTTCATGCATCTGGAATACACATGTCCAAATTCAAACGCCCGCCCGTCTATGTGACGGATGAAGAACTCGAACGCCTGTCAGACCTTGCCCATGCTGTTCAGGGCCGCGAGCCTGCCGCTGATACCCTGATCGAAGAACTCACGCGGGCGCTGATTGCTCCTGTGGAAGACGTGCCGCTTGATGTGGTGCGGATGCATGACCGGGTGCGCTTCCATTATGATGGCGCTCTCTATGACGATTTCTCGCTGGTTTATCCCAATGAGGCGAATATAGCGGCTAGGCGGATTTCTGTGCTCACGCAGGTGGGCGCGATGCTGATCGGTCTGCGGGCGGGGGATACCATGACGTGGCGCGGCGCGGATGGGCGCGATCACGAGTTGGAAGTTCTCCGCGTCATGCGGGAGTAGGGGAGTGCCCTTTCTGTCTCCCAGACGACAAAGAGGGGCCTCTGCAAAAAATATTGCTGATTTGAAATCCGGTTGCCAGGCATCTGCGTAAAAGTTTTTGTGTCTTTTTGTCTCCTGAGCCGGTCTCGAGATTCACGAAGCTCATCATGGGTTGAATCCGGGATAACAGGGGCTGTGTCATCAAAATCCGCATAGAGAGCATTTTCGATCGGTTCCAAGGACGGTTGCCCCAGAATCACGCAGGGGGCATGGTTGCGCCACCTGGTTTGCACGCTGTTAACCAAGCTGCCCCAATTGTGCCGGAACTAGCAACCAGGGCTTGCGCAAAGCAGACATTTCCGCTTCTTTCTGGTGTGGGGGAAGTGCAAGTGGGCAATTCTGCCGTGGGACCGAGCGAGGAGTATGGTGCAATGCATCGCAGCCCGGCACCAGATGGCGCTTTGCGGGCCGTCTCTCTGGACGATCTTTCAGGGAGTCTTTCCGATCCCGTTCTCGCTGCTCTGCTTCAGAGTAGCCGCGATTGCATCAAGGTCCTCGATACCGACGGCCGCATCCGCTACATGAACCCGGCAGGGTTGGTGGCGCGCCAGTTGAATGCGGAGATGGATGTGGTCGGCCGGCGTTGGTGGGATCTCTGGCCGGAGGATTCTCATCCTGTCGTGCAGGAGGCCACCGCGAAGGGGGCCATTGGAGAGACAACCGACTTTCGCGGCTTTTGCCCGACGGCCCGCGGCCGGCCAAAATGGTGGGACGTACGCGTCTCGCCGATCCGGGATGGTGACGGGGAGGTGACAGGTGTGCTCGTCGTTTCCAAGGACGTGACCGATGCAGTTACCAACCGGAAGATGTATGACACCATCGCTCTGGAAATGCGTCACCGGTTGAAGAACGCTTTTGCCGTGGCCAGCGCCATTGCCAAGATCAGCGCGCGGCAAACCCCGGAGCATCAGCGCTTTGCCGAGGAACTGGTGGCTCGCTTCTCATCGTTGGCTGTGGCGCAGGGAAAGCTGGTGGAGGCGTCGAGCGATTTCCCGCTGCGGTCTCTGGTGGCTGACCTTGTGGATGCCGCTGGCGTTTCGGAAGAAACAATTGATGTCTGTGGCATGCCCGATTGCCTGGTCGATGAAGCGCAGATGCGTGTGATTGCTGTGGTGATCGGAGAACTGACGACAAACTCGCTGAAGTATGGCGCCTTGCGCAACGGGGGTGAGATCCATTGTGAGGGCCGCATCGAGGATGGTTGGCTGCACCTTTCCTGGATCGAACCGCTGGAAAATGTGCCAGACGTTGCCTCCGAAGCATCTTCATCGACGAGTACAGGCCTGACGGTCATTCAGCGAATTGTCAGTTCGGCAGGCGGGCAGGTTTCACGTGTGATGAACCAAGACGGCCTGCGGGTTGATTTCTCGCTGGTGCACCAGCTGGGGGACGAGGGCGCTGATTGAAGGCGCTGCCGCATCGCGGATTTTCGCGCGCATCAGCGGCAAAACGGAAACCGCCACCCAACCTTGGTTGGGTGGCGGAACAGGCGCCTCACGTGGGGGGTGGGGGGACGCTGACGCGGCGCCTGTAGTTCCTCCGTATCCTGAAGCGGACTTGCCGGATTATTTCCGGTTCTGGTCCGCCGATTTCTTGACCTTGTCCTCAACTTTGCCAGCGGCGCGTTGTGCATCGCCTTTCAGTTCCTGAAGGCGGCCTTCGGCTTCGAGCTTTTTGTTGCCTGAGACTTTACCTGCAGCTTCCTTGGCATTGCCGGCAACCTGATTGCCAACGCCTTTAACAGTATTCTTGTTAGTCATGGCGCTCTCCATTCGATGATCGAATTGTTTGCTTTGTACACCTAAGAAACGTGCCCAGATTGATTCAGTTCCCGGGGAAGTTCGAAATATTCCGTGTGGCTTCCAACATCGTAAGGCGGGGACCGCTTTCTTTAAAAAAAGGGCGCCCGAAGGGCGCCCTTTGAGGTGCAGGGATGTTTACACACAGGGATGTGTCAGGTGATGCTCCGGCCCCGGAGCGCGCGGGCGACAAAGGTCACCACCAGAAGCGCCAGGAAGACGAAGAACAAAATTTGCGCGATGCTCGCAGCGGCGCCAGCGATGCCACCGAAGCCAAGCAGAGCTGCGATGATTGCGAGGATAAAGAATGTCAGTGCCCAACCAAGCATGGAAGTCTCCTTTGTCAAATGACCACTCTTTCGGTCTGTGAAAAGGGAACGCGCTTGAGCTTCCGAGGTTCCGCAGCTTTCTTCATCATGGCACAGTCATTAGAGAGGCCATACCCATAGCAACATGGGCGTAGCGGCGCAGATCACCACGATTTCCATCGGCAGACCAAGGCGCCAGTAATCGCCAAAGCGGAAGCCGCCTGGCCCAAGAATGAGGGCATTGTTCTGGTGGCCGATGGGCGTGAGGAAGGCGCAGGATGCACCCACTGCCACCGCCATGAGATAAGTGTCCGGATTAACCCCCAGCTGGGCAGCGGCGCCCAAGGCGATCGGGCACATGACAGCGGCAGTTGCGGCATTATTCATGAAATCCGAGAGCGTCATTGTAACGATCAGTAGAATGATCATCGTGTAGACCGGGTTGGCGCCGCCTGATGCGGTAATGAGACCCTGGGCCAGAAGGTCGGCTGCGCCCGTGGTCGACATGGCGCCTGCAACAGGAATGAGCGCGCCAAGCAGAACGATCACCGGCCAATCGATCGGCTCGTATAGCTTGCGTAGGGGCACGACCTTGAAAACGGCGACAGCCAGGACACCGGCCGCGAAGGTGATTGCCGCAGGCAGGAGCCCGAAGGCTGCGCCGGCAACGGCTAGCACCATAATGGCGGCAGCAAGGAATGCCTTGCGTGTGTTCGGGATCTTCAGCGGACGTTCGGCAAGAGGCACGCAGCCATAGCGGTTTGCAAATTCAAGGATCGAGTCGGGATTTCCCTGAACCAGCAATACGTCGCCAGATCGGATGGGCGTAGAGTTCAGGCGCGCCATCGACTCCTTGCCTTCTCGCGAAAGCGCAATAAGGTTTACGCCAAACTCCCGCCGCAGTTCGATGAGCTTGATGGTAAGTCCGAGCAGCAGCGCGTTCGGGCGAACGGCAAGCTCCATCAGGATCACATCGCCCGATTGGAGGCGGCTTTCCTGCTGGGTCTCTTTCTCCTCCTTACGCGAATTTTCTGCGTTCTCCTTCTCCTCTCGCCTTTCTTCTTCGGCCTTCTCGATGGTGTCTAGGCTCAGGCCAAGCTTGGAGAGAGCGTCGCCGATGGCCTTGGGGTCGGCTTCGATCACCAGCACATCGCCGCTGCGCACCTCGCGGTAGGGGCTGGGCGCTGATATGCGGCGGTCGTCCCGCAGGAGGCCCACGATCTGAGCATCGGTGGTGTCGAGCTGATATTCGATGTCACGCAGGGACTGGCCGATGATGGAAGAATCCTGCTTGATGCGCGCCTCGATTATATAAGGCGCAGTTTCAAAGCTGGTGAGATCGGCGCGCTCTCGCGCCGGAACGAGCCGCCAGCCGATCGCAATCAGCAGAAGGCCGCCCGCTGTAACAGCAAGACCAACCGGCGCAAAATCAAACATCGTGAACCCCGTGCTACCGGCCTCACCACTGAAACCGGCAACGATCAGGTTCGGCGGTGTGCCGGTAAGGGTGGTCATGCCGCCAAGAATAGAGGCGAAGGAGACCGGCATCAGGACGCGACCGGGCGCGACGCCCAGGCGTCCGGCAGTCTTGATGGCGATAGGCATCAGCAGCGCCAAGGCGCCGACATTGTTCATGAAGGCAGAAAGCCCGGCGGCGAGCGCCGAGAGGGCGATAATTGAGACTGTGCTGCCGGAACTGGAAGGCAAGACGCGCGCGGTCAATGTATCGACAACGCCTGTCGTCTGCAGCGCGAAACTCAGAATAAGGACGGATGCAACTGTGATGACCGCAGGATTTCCGAAGCCGGAAAAGGCATCGCCGGGCTGCACGAGCCCGGCGAGTATACACGCAATGAGCGCGCCGAGGGCGACCAAGTCATGTCGCCATCTGCCCCAGATGAAGAGCAGGGCAGTCATGGAAAGAATAGCAAAGATGCCCGCTTGCGTAAGTGTCATTTTTTGCCCCCAGATGTGTCCCGTCAGACCAGACGGGACAGCATACGATCCACTATTCCAGCGCTCGTATGCGGGGCGCGCGCCACAGCGTAGGCCGCAACGCCTACACCGAGCAATGTGAGAAGGGGGCGTTTCTCAACCATATTCCCGACCACATTAATGGACATACCCGTCAAGGTATCGAGCGTATCATCGCGGATGTATGCCGCAGTGTTGACGGCCGCGGCGGTTACGCCTGCAAACTCTTCTTCCATGGGAACGGCCGGGCGTGTTGCTTTCCACATGGCAAAGGCTGCCCCAAGAATGAGAAGCCCGCCAACAACGGCGCCGGCGAATGCCAGCCCCATATAAGGCGCCAAGGCAACAACGCCGGCCCAAGTGAGTGCGCCAGCACCGGCGAGCCCGATTACGGACCCGCCGGCCATCATAATAGCGCGATGTTTGAGACTGGCAGCCATGTTTAGCGGCGAGACAGCAGCGCCAGAAGGATGCCCGCGCCAGCTGCGGCACCAACGGCCATCAGCGGACGTTCACGGATAGTGTCTTCCAGCCGGTGGCGGGCATCAACTGCCTTCTCGGCAACGGACTCTGCGCCGTGCTGTGCCTTGACAACCTTTTCACCAACGGCGCGGCCAAGATGCTCCGTGAAATGATTAGCCGACGATTTGACGGCGGATACGAATGTCTCTGCAGCCTCTTGGGCAGCATGAAGATCATTACGGGCGGCTGCGGCCGCAGCCACTGCCTTTTTGTCGTGACCGTTGGCGCGGCTGCGCGAACGGCGGCTTGAAGTTTGGGGGGTAGCCATCGCTTTCTCCTTTCAGTGTCCTCACAGGATCAACGAAGAAGAAAGCGATTAGTTCCGGGTCCGCCGTCAGTTTTGCGGTTCAGGCTGGGCGTGGAAGAAGAGGGCCTGGCTGATGGCCGCCTTCACTGTGTCGTCCTGGAACGGTTTGGTGATAAGGTAGGTGGGCTCAGGCCGTTCGCCAGTCAGAAGCCGCTCCGGGAAGGCTGTAATGAAGATAACTGGCAGGTCGAAATCAGTCAGAATATCCTGCACGGCATCGATGCCTGAAGAATTATCCGCCAACTGAACATCACAGAGGATGAGGCCAGGCTTCACGCGGCGGGCGAGATCCACGGCTTGTTTGCGAGTGGCCGCATTGCCAGCAAAGGTGTGCCCGAGATCTTCGACCAGGTTGGCAAGGTCGGCTGCAATGATTGGCTCGTCCTCAATGATCAGAACCGAGGTCGACAGTTGCTGCTCGATCTCCTGATGGGCTGCATCGATCAACTGGTCCAGTTCGTCTGAGCTCTTGTTGAGAATTTCGCAGGCTTCTGGCCGGCTGAAACCTTCCAGAGTGGTCAGGAGGAAGGCCTGCCGTTGGATCGGAGCCAGCTTGCGCAGGCGCGCTTCCGGCGTGGAGCCGCCCGCCTTGCCCACCGTTTCCAGCCGGGCGCCGGTAGTTGACCAGATCGCGTGGAAAAAGCGATACAGCGTCACGCGAGGAGAGGAAGCCTCCTCCATCATGCCGGGGTCTTCGCTCAGGGCTTCCAGGCAGGCCCGGATATACGCGTCACCACTCTCCTGAGACCCTGTAAGGGCTCGCGCGTAGCGGCGGAGAAAAGGGAGATGGGGGCCGTATTGGGCGATCAGACTCATAATGGAACCTCTATGCTATCTGAGCGTTACAACGCATGGGATGCAGATTGGTTTCACGTGCTGAAGAATTAATTCACCATGTACAGTGTGCCATGGAACCTATCCATGGTCGAGGCGTTTATGGCACGAATATGACCACTTCGCCCTTTTTGGTTTATCGGTCGGCGAGGGAATGGAATTTAAGGCTTGAAGATGAGTGAGTCCGGAAAAGTGAATAATAAAGACCCCGAGGGGCGGCGCGGCCAGCGCCGCCTTGGCAACCGCGCTATCGGGGAGCGTCTCCGTGAGATGTACGATGGCGTGGTGGGGGAGTCCGTTCCGGACGACTTTTTCAAACTGCTTGAGCAGGCTGAGGCGAAAGCTAAAGAGGGGGTAAAATCGCGACCTGATGGTGAAGCATGACCGCCACCCAGGCTCTGTCCCTTTCGGACTTCAAGGCAGCCCTCATGGAGGTTACGCCTCATCTGCGTGCCTTTGCGCGCAGCCTTTGCGGCGATCCCGTTCAAGCTGATGATCTTGTGCAGGATGCGCTGCTGAAGGCTTGGAATGCCCGCGAGAGCTACACGGAAAACACCAGTTTCAAAGCCTGGACGTTTACCATTCTGCGTAACTCCTTCTACTCGGAGAAGCGGCGCAGCTGGCGATCGACAGGGCTTGAGCCCGGTGTTGCCGAGGCGACGCTCATCGCGTCTGACAACCCCGACAAAGGACTTGAGCTGGTTGCTCTGCGCAATGCGCTCGAGCATCTGCCCCAGGACCAGCGCGAAGCGATCATCCTGATCGGTGCCGGCGGCATGGCGTACGAGGAAGCCGCGGAAATCGTCGGTTGCGCCGTTGGAACGATCAAGAGTCGGGTCAGCCGCGCGCGGAAGGCCCTCGCCGAACTGCTTAACGCGGAAGACGGGGGGCCGGCCGGCACCAGCGGCTCCAACGTCACGTCGGGCGAAGCAGCGTTTAACGACATCATGGATCAGGTCGACGTGTTGAGCCGGCACAACGGATGACGCAAGCGGGTGGGGAAGGACGTGCCACGCGCAAACGCCTGAGCCTTCGGCTACAGGTGATTTCCGCCATGGCGGTCGTCCTCAGCCCCCTGTTGATCATGGGCGCGATGAACGCCTGGAGCGAACAGCAGTTTTCTCAGAGAATTCGGTTTCACGAGCTGCAACAGACCGCGCAGGATCGTTTCCGGCAGGTTGATACAATACTCGTGCGCACGCGCACGGCGCTGCGCATGATCACCGCAGAAAGCGCCGACTTTTCCTGTAGCGAGATTACTCATCGTATGGCGGTTCTGGATCTGCCGCTGCGCAACACGGTCCGGTTTGATGCGGATGGCATCGTGACGTGCAGTGAGATTGGCGAAGGCGTGGTCGGAACGCCAATGTCGCAGCTGGAATGGAATGACCGGATGCGCAAGGGCGTCGAGGCCATCGAGACCAGTGGCCCGCGCAGCAGGGTTTTGGGCGATCCCTCCATCTTCATGCTGCGCCGTTTGAATGATCCCCAGGGAAATTTTGCGGGCTCCATCGGTCTCAGCATGTCACTTGTGGACATTGCTGCGCGGCTGGCTGAAGCAACCGAATCCAGCTCGGCAACCATCGCTCTGGTCGTTCCAGGCGGCGAGGTGATCGGCTCGAACATCATGGCCGGTGTGCCGATGGAATGGATCAGTGAAGGGGCTAGCCTCAACAGGCGGATACATCATCTTACCCCGGATCAGGGGCCGGCCATGGATATCGTGCTTCTGCCGTTGAGAACGGAGGGGCTGTGGCTGATGGTTGCATCGCCCTCGCCCCCGCAGCGCGTGGAGGGCACTCTCGCCTTCCTCGTGCCAATCCTTGCCTATCTGGCTGCGCTTCTCGCCGCCAGCTGGATTGCCGATGCCATGGTGCTGCGCTGGTTGGAGCGTATCCGCATCCGTATTCAGGATATGCGCAGCTCGGCGCGCTATATGCCGCTTACGCCTGAGCTTTCCCGCGCGCCGCGGGAAATGCAGCAGGTGGCCGAAGCCTTTGACGATCTCACCAGCCGCATAACCACTCATGAATCGGATATGCAGCGCGCACTCGTCCAGATGAAGGCAGCCTTCCGGGAGGTGCATCACAGGGTGAAGAACAATCTCCAGGTGATGCTCAGTATGCTGAAACTGCAGGGGCGGGGAGAGCCGCTACCGGAAACGCAGGCGGCCCTCAAGGTAGCGGCGCACAGGGTGGCCATGATGGCGGCGGTTCATCACACCCTGTTGAATGAAGGCAATCTGGATACGGTTGAAGCGCTCGATCTCTTCAATGCCATTTGCAATCAGGTAGACGAGCAGAAGGGCTGGGTTGAGGGCGGCCGCAGTATTATTCCAGATGTGTCTCCGGGGCCGCTGCCGGCGGATATGGCTGTGCCGCTGGGCATGTTCGTGCTTGAGGCCGTTGGGCTTCTATGCCCCGATGACGATGATGCTGATGTTGTGCTGCATTTTGACCGGGACAACGGCAATTGCCGGCTGAAGCTCACCTGTGGCCGTGATGGGACGGGAGGCGAGGGCGAGATAGACCGCGACACCAGCCTTTTCCTTTCGGCATTTGCCCGTCAGATCGGGGGCAGCGTGTCTGTGGAAAATGGATCGGAAACCGAGATCACCATCGAACTGGCGTTTTTCGTCAGTCACATGGCTCCTACCGAGCTCCCCAACTGATTAAGAATTTCATTCAAGTAATTGAAAAGGCGCGCCCCTTTCGAGGCGCGCCTTGCGGATCAATGGGAGGGGGGTATTGGTCCGCTTATTGAGAAAGCTCTTCCTGCGTGCCGCGAGCCGTGTCCTCGATGGCTTCACCACCTGCCTGCACGTCTTCGCCAACGCCTCTGACGGTATTGCAGGCCACCAGGAAAACAGTGGCCAGAGCGAGAAGGGGGATACTCATCGACTTTTTCATTTTGCATTCCTTTGTGAGCTGCAGATGTTGTCAAAACGCACGGCCGTGAGGTGAGTTCCCGAACCGATAAGTATTATTTCCGATTAATCCCGAACCGGAACATTCCAGTCATCCATGCGTTGAGTATGCGGGAGACCTGACAGATGAAACTCGGCATTGTCGTCAATGAAAAATCCGGCTCTGTTCCGGAAGATGGCCGCGAGCAGCTCGCGGCTTTCCTTGTGGAAGAGGGGCACGAGCCTATTCTGCCATTGGATATCGGCGCCGGACTCGAAGATCAGGTGGCAGGCCTTGTGGCAGCTGGTTCTGAGGCTATCGCGGTGTGGGGCGGCGACGGAACAATCTGCGCAGTGCTCCAATCTGCGAATGGGGCTGTGCCCGTTCTGGTATTGCCGGGCGGCACAATGAACCTTCTGCCCAAGCGTCTTCACAATGACGAGCTTGATTGGAAGAAAATTGTTCACAGCGTTCTGGCAAATCCCAAGCCCGGCTGGATATCTGCCGGAGAGGTGGGTGGTCAGCGCTTCTATGTTGCGGCGCTGTTTGGTCAGTTGACGCATATTGGGGCTTCCCGCGAAGCGGTAAGGGATGGGGCCATCCTGGAAGCGGTCAGCATTCTGACGGATCGCGCCACGCTGGACATTGAAAGCAATATCCAGGTTGAAGTGGACCAGCCCGACATGGTGAGAGAATGCCCGGCGACCGCAGTGGCTGTCATTCCCGCCGAGCAGGAGGGCCTGGAGATCGCAGTCATCGCGCCGGACAATCATCTGGATCTCGCCGCATCTGCCATGGACGCCCTGGCGCGCGGGTGGCGGGAAAGCGCGCATTTCCATGCCGAAGGCGCGATGGCCATACGGATGCGACACACGGAGGGAAGGGCGATCCCTGCAACGATAGATGGCGAGCCCTGTGAGCCAGGAGACGTACTGGCAATTTCTTACATCCCGAAGGCGGCCTGCGTTCTGGTGGCTGGAGGTGAGGCATGAAGATCGCCCACTTTGCGGACCTGCATTTCGGCCGTGAAGACAAAGAAGCCCTGGGCGTTGCCGGTGATCTGGTTCGTGAGCTGGATGTGAATGCGATTGTCGTTTCGGGCGATCTGACCCAGCGCGGCAAGCGGGAAGAATTTGAGGCGGCGCAGGAATGGCTTTCCGGCTTCCGCGCGCCTATCCTGTGTGTACCGGGAAACCACGATACGCCGCTGCTTAATCTGCCTGCGCGCGCGTCGGATGCTTTTGGCCGTTATGACCGGTATTTCAGCGGCCGCGCCGGCCCGCTGGAGATTGACGGCGTTTCCATCCGGGGGCTGAATACATCCCGTGGGTGGCAGACGCGTATGAACTGGGCCGAGGGACGGGTAAATCTCGAGGATCTCGATGCAGTGATTGCCAATTCGGATGCAGAAGGCCTGCATATGATTGTCTGCCACCATCCCTTTATCTCACCCGCCAAAGCCGGGCTTCAAACAGCGACCAAACGCGGAGAGGAAGCGAGCCGGCGGCTTGCCGCAAGCCCGGTGCAGATACTGTTGACGGGCCATGTGCATACGCCGCACGCCGAATTGATCCGGGAAGGGGAGGGCGGCTACATCGCCATCACTGCCGGCACATTGTCCACGCGGCTTCGGACGCAGCCGCCTGCCTTCAACATATTGGAGGTTCGGGACGATATTTTGACGCTGAACGTACAGACGTTTCAGGATGGGCACTTCCACGAAGGAACTCATGGAAGCTGGGATATCAAAACGCTGGAACCGATCAGTACACCGCGCGTTGTTGCCATATAGCCGTAAAAGGAGCGGAACAATGCGTAAAGCAGCACTTGGTATGAGCGTTGCCCTGTTTGCCGGCGTCGCGCTGGCCGCCTGCGGAAATGAGCCCGAGCCAATTGGCCCGATTGAGCCAGCTTTCGACCGGACGACTGAGTCCACCGACCCCGACATGACTGAACCTGCCGTTCCGGGCACAACTGTTCCCGACACAGAGGCAGTGCCGCCCGTCGGGTCTGAACCGGGAGAAATCCCGGAAGTCATGGAACCGGAACCGACCCCCGGGATTCCCGGTGGCGACACAACGACGGGAACCCTTGACCCGGCTGTGCCCGCCGAAGAACCGACTGACGAGTACGGCACGCCACAGTAAGGGGAGTCAGGCTTCAATAGCCGGCTTTTGTGATGGTGCCTGGCGCGGGAAGCTTGCTTCCCGCGCCGTTTCCGTTGGAGGCCTTCCCCAAGGAGAGCGTGATAGATTTGGTCTTCGGTTTTGATTTTGTCTGGCTTAGCGTGCGCCAACAAAGACACCAGAGCGAGGAGCCGAACCAGATGTCCCAGACTTTCACGATGACGATCAATGGCAAGGCGGTTTCGGCCAGCGAGACCTTTGGCGTCGAGAATCCGGCCACAGGCGCTGTCTTCGCCCAGGCCCCTGACTGCACCGAAGCGCAGCTTGACGAAGCGGTGGCAGCCGCCCGCGCGGCGCTGCCGTCCTGGAAGGGAACTTCTATCGAGAAACGCCGCGAGGCGCTGCAGGCAATTGCCGGCATCATTGCGCAGAATGGCGAGGAGCTTGCGCGCCTGCTGACGCAGGAACAGGGCAAGCCGCATCCTGACGCCATGGGCGATGTTCTGGGCGGCGCACACTGGCTGATGGAAACAACGAAGCTGGATATTCCCGAACATGTTTCGGAGGATTCGCCGGAGCGTCTGGCGGTGACGCGATATGGACCGATTGGCGTGGTGGCAGCGATCGTGCCGTGGAACTTTCCGATCATCCTGATGATGTTCAAGCTGGCCCCGGCCCTGCTGGCGGGGAACACCGTGGTGGTGAAGCCAGCGCCGACAACGCCGCTGACGACGCTGAAGATCGGCGAGCTGATCCGGGGCATCCTGCCGCCGGGCGTGGTCAACGTGATCTCCGGCTCAGACCGCCTTGGTCCTTGGCTGACGGCGCATAAGGACATCGACAAGGTGAGCTTCACCGGATCGACCGAAACCGGCAAGAAGGTGATGGCCAGCGCGGCGAAAGACCTGAAGAAGGTGACGCTGGAGCTGGGCGGCAATGACGCGGCGATCGTGATGCCGGATGTGGATGTCGAAAAGGTGGCGCAGGAGCTGTTCTGGGCGGCCTTCCGCAATGCCGGGCAGATCTGCATCGCCACCAAGCGGATGTATATCCACAAGGACGTATACGAACCACTGAAGGCCGCGATTGTCGAGCATGCCATGACCGTGAAAGTGGGCGATGGCTCGGAGCAGGGCACGCAGATTGGGCCGGTGCAGAACAAAGCTCAATATGAGCGGGTGCTGGAGCTGATCCAGGACGCCAAGGACAAGGGCTACAAATTCCTGATTGGCGGCAATGCCTCGACCGCGCCCGGATATTTCGTGCCAGTGACAATCCTGGACAACCCGCCGGAAAATGCGCGGATCGTACAGGAAGAACAGTTCGGGCCGGTGCTGCCGTTGATGTCCTTTGACGACATTGATGAAGTGGTCGGGCGAGCGAATGCGACGGTTTATGGTCTGGGTGCCTCGATCTGGACCAAGGATCTCGTCCGGGCGCAGGCGCTGGCCGCGCAGCTTCAGGCCGGCACGGTCTGGATCAATGAGAGCCAGCATCTTTCCCCGCATGCGGCCTTTGGCGGGCACAAGCAGTCGGGCGTGGGCGTCGAAGGTGGGCAGGAGGGGCTGCTGGAATTCTGCCAGGCGCAGACAGTGTTCATGCGCCGAGCCTGATGCGGCTGTCAGATTAACTGAAAACCCCTCCGGAGACGGAGGGGTTTTTTGTTTGGGGCAGCACAGGGGGGGCTGGAACTCCCGGCCATCGCTGCTGATCTCTGGTGAAGCTGTTCTCCCGGCCACGGGGCGGAAGCCGATTGTGCCGGGAAGTTTTTCTTGGGGTTTTGGAAACGCGCGGAGAGAAGGTCACCCCACCGGGGCTTGATCATCCAATGTCGGATATACCTGTTTTCGCGAACTTCAGGATGGCGCCTGTCAGACGGGACAGGTCGTCTTCGCCGATGGCGTAGTCGGGGGAGAGGTAGACTGTGCGGCCGAGGGGGCGGATGAAGGTGCCTTGATCGATGAACCATTTACGGGCCGCTTCCAGCGGGAAGGGCTCTGCCATTTCCACCGCCGCGACGGCGCCGAGGATGCGCACATCGGCGACGCTGTCGAGATCCCTGGCGGGGGCCAGCAGGTTGGTGAGCGAGGCTTCGAGTTTCTTGACACGCTTGATGAGGCTGCCATCGGCGAAGAGATCCAGCCCCGCATTGGCGACGGCGCAGGCGAGGGCGTGGCCGGTATAGGTGGGGCCGTGCATCAGGGCGTGGTCTGGATTGTCTGTATGGAAAGCCGAATAGACCTTTGAGGAAGCGATGGTGGCGGCGAGCGGGGTGATGCCGCCGGTGATGGCCTTGCCGAGGCACATGATGTCGGGCGTGACGCCGGCTCGGTTTGCCGCGAACATTTCGCCGGTGCGGCCGAAGCCGGTGAAAATCTCGTCGAAGATCAGCAGTACGCCGGCCTGGTCACAGAGGCGGCGGAGGGTTTTTAGCACCTGGGGGCTGTGCATCCGCATGCCGCCTGCACCCTGGATCAGCGGCTCGATCAGGATGGCGGCGATTTTCTTGTCGGTGGCGAGCAGGGTTTCGAGGGCGCGGATCTGGTCGCGCGTTTCGGGCAGGGCGACGACATATTGTTCCTGCAGGGCGCCGCGGAACATGTGGTGCATGCCTTCATCGGGATCGCAGACCGACATCGTGGCCAGCGTGTCGCCATGATAACCGCCGAGGAAGGAGACGAATTTGGTGCGTGAGGCACCGGCGGTGTTGCGGAAATACTGGATGGCGATCTTCATGGCGACTTCGACGGCGACGGAGCCGGATTCGGTGAAGAAGACGCGGGAGAGTTCGCCCGGCGTGAGGGCGGCAAGGCGGCTGGCAAGACGGTAGGCCGGCTCATGCGCGAGGCCGCCGAGCATGATGTGGGGCATCTTTTCCATCTGGGCGCGGGCCGCGTTCAGAAGCTCGGCGCGGTTATAGCCGTGAACGCTGGTCCACCAGCTGCCGACGCCATCGACGAGTTCGCGGCCATCGGCGAGGTAAAGCCGGGCGCCTTCCGTTCGGGAAATTGCAACCGGGGCGGGTAGGGTGCGCATCTGGGCGTAGGGCAGCCAGATATGTTCCAGCCCCTCGGTGAACCAGTCTTTCGGGTCTGCCATCTTCAGCGCTCCTAAAGGGTCCGTTGCTGCGGGTATTCGCCCCTTGGCAGGGCCCGCGTGCATCCCCTAGGACAGGCGCGGCAGAACGGCCAGAGGATTGTAAGCGCGATGACATCTTTTGAACGGCTGAAAGCCTTTGCAGAGCGGAAGCTGGTCGAGCTGGAGGCCAGCGGACAACGCCGGAGCCTTGTGGAAACCGCCAGGGAGGCCGCCGGACGGGCCTCGCGGGCGGGGAGACCGGTGATTTCCTTCTGCGACAATGACTATCTTTCCCTCTCGCATGATCCGCGCGTGATAAAGTCGGCGGTCGATGCTGCGCTGCACCATGGCGCGGGCAGCGGCGGATCGCGGCTGATTACCGGGAATCACCCGCTCAACAGCGCGCTGGAGGCGCGGCTGGCGGCGCTGAAAGGCACCGAAGGGGCGCGCGTGTTCGGATCAGGCTTTCTGGCCAATCTGGGGACCATTCCGGCGCTGGTGGGCAAGGGGGACACCATCGTCATGGATGAGCTGGCCCATGCCTGCATGCATGGCGGGGCGCGGCTTTCGGGCGCGGAGATGCGCCTCTTCCGGCATAATGACGTGGCCGATGCGGCGCGCCTTCTGGAAGGGGCACCGGGGCAGGCGCTGCTGCTGACCGAAACGGTGTTTTCGATGGATGGGGATGTGGCGCCCTTATCTGAGCTTGGCGTGCTGGCAGAGCGCACCGGCGCCTGGCTGATGACCGATGACGCGCATGGGCTGGGCATCACGAAACAGGACAATCCGGCGCAGATCCAGATGGGCACGCTGTCAAAGGCGGTGGGCGGGTATGGCGGCTATGTCTGCGGGCCTGCCGCGCTGATGGAGCTGCTGACCAGCCGGGCGCGCAGCTTTGTGTATACCACTGGTCTGCCGCCTTCGGTGCTGGCAGCGGCCATCGCCTCTCTGGACATCATCCAGGCAGAACCCGAGCGGACGGCGAAGGCGCGTAGACACGCCGCGCTGTTCTGCGAGCTTATGGGGCTGCCCGTGCCTTCGAGCGTGATCGTGCCGATCATCATTGGGCCGGAGGCAGAAGCCATGCGGGTGTCTGGTGCTCTGCTGGAGCGGGGGTACCTAGTGACGGCCATACGCCCGCCGACCGTGCCGGCGGGCACGGCGCGACTCAGGGTAACCTTTGCGTCGGGGCATGAGGAAGCCGACATTCGGGCGTTTGCCGGGGCGCTAAAAGACATCATGGAGCAGGCATGCGCGGTTACTTTGTAACAGCCACCGGCACCGATATCGGCAAGACATATATCAGTGCGCGGCTCATTGAGGCTTGGCGGAGCAGAGGTTTTGTCACCCAAGCGACAAAACCTTTGATGAGCGGCTTTGCCGAAGACGCGCTGGAACAGTCCGATGCCGGACGATTGCTGTTGGCAATGGGCCAAGTGGTGACGCCCGCATCCGTTTCCGAGATCTGCCTGCACCGGCTGGCGCCGCCCTTGGCGCCGAACGTGGCCATGCGGCAGGCGGGAATAGTGCAGAATTACAATGAAATCCGTAGCTTCGTAGAGCGCCGGCTGGCTGTGGGCGCGGATGTGCATCTGGTGGAGGGGGCCGGCGGGGTGATGTCGCCCCTGACAGATGAGACGCTGCAAATCGACCTGATGGCCGACCTGCAACTGAAAGTTATTCTTGTTACAGCACCCTATCTTGGCTCCATCAGCCATACGCTGACGGCGATTGATGCGCTGCAGGCACGCGGTCTGGAGATCGCCGCACTGGTGGTTTCGCAACCCTTCGTTTCCGGGGGGCAACCCGACGCTTTCATCGAGGAGGTGTGCCGGTTCAGAACACTGCCGATGGTGGGAATTCCCCATGGGCAAGACGCAAAATCACTGGATCTGTTGCTAATGCAACAGGATGCGGGAATTTGACGTCGCTTTTCGTTTGAGCTTTCGTTCTTCGTGCATATAGTATTACGTAGATTCCCTGAGTGACCAAGCTGGTTACCCGGATCACTTGGAGTGAAATCCAACACTCATCCGAAGATCATCCGATGGCGGACCAAATGCCTGAGAGGCGCGAACGAAGAACCCAGAAAGACCGCAGCGAGAGCATGCAGCGGCGGGTTTTGGACGCAACGCTAAGATGCATAGGAGAGCAGGGGTATATCGGAGTTTCCCTACAGGACATTGCTGATGCGGCGGGGGTTTCGAGGGGGGCAATTACCCATCACTATGCCAGCAAAATCGAGCTGACCTCATCCGCGATCCAACACTTCGTGCAATGGCGGTATGAAAAGGTCTACGGCGCCTTTGAGGGCAAGACGGACCTTGATCTTCGCGCCCGTCTCGACATTCTATGGGGCGAGTTTCAGGAGATTTTTCCCATCACCTTCGAGCTGATCGTGGCGCTGCGGTCGGACAAGGAATTGCTGGCGCTATACAAACGGTCTTCGAAAACGCGGATCGAGGAAATCGTTACAGGGTATGATGATTTCTTTCCGGAGCTTTCCGGCATGAAGGTGCCCGGCGTATTGATCGCCGTGATGGCAGCCTTCTATCGCGGCGCCTATATCGAAATGGTTTCCAGGGAACCGGGCTATATCGACGAGATGAAGCAGGTGTTCCAGGACATGCTGATGAAGTATCTGGGGCTGGACGGTCCGCCGCCTGGCCCGGCGGCCTAATCGAAGGGATTGTCACCATAGACGGTCTTGCCGGCGCGCCGATATACATCGCCGGTGGCACGGCCGCAGATGGATAGGGCAGTGAGGGCGTACATCAGCGTGCATTTGAAGAAATCGTCAGGAGACGGACGCCAGCGGACCGGACCAAAGGTAATCGCGGGCACGCGGTGCATATTGAAGACGTTATGGTCGCGCCACATGCTGGAATAGACCGGTTTGGCAATTTCGACGGGCTGGTTGAGGACAGCCTGGACGGCGCCATCGACACCGGCAATGAGCGGCGCGACTTCGATGTCGTCGGCTTCATAACCATGGCTGACATTGACGGGTTCGACCTCGAATTCGATGCCTGGCAGGGATCGCATGACCGCTTCCAGCTCATGCAGGACCTGGGCGGCTTTCTGTTTCGGGGTGAGGTCGCAGCTGACATAGATTGCGGCGACTTCGGTGCCGCCGCTATGGGGGAAACCGGCCTGGACGCAGCTGATTGTCGCCTTCGGGATGGAGGTGCCGCCCTTGGCGCGGTAGACGTTGTTTGTTTCGTAGTCGAGCGACCAGGCGTGTAGCGCCTCGATGACCGGGCCAAGCTTGTAGATGGAGCTGGGATGGTCGGCAGTGGCCTTGGGCGCGTTCAGGAGTGGCCGGAAGATCGACTGGCCATATAGGCGGATGCGGAACATGGCGCCGCCACAGCCGAGCCAGGTGACGCCAAAATCGGTGCCTTCGGCGGCGATTGCGAAATCAGGCGCGACGCCGCCGTGATGGAACATGTAATGCGCGCCGATTTCCTTGCCCATACGGTCGATGCCGCCATGCTCCTCGATGGGTTCGGGGCCGCATTCGCCGGGGCAGGCGGTGAGATACATGCGGCCGGCGAGTTCGTACCCGGCTTTTTTCAACGCCTTGGCGGCCATCAGCATGCAGGACATCGGTCCGCGATCATTGGCGACGGCATAGCCATAGAACTTGCCATCTTCGAGCCAGCATTCGCGCCACTCGCGGTTTTTCGCGCTTTCGGGGCGGCGCGTCTTGGCGAGAATGACGGGATCGGCAGGCTCGCTCTCGGTATCGAGATGGGCCGTGAACAGAAGGTTTTTGCCGGGGCCATTGCCGCCATAGCTGCCGATAACATTCTGGCGGTGCGGCACGGCGCCCACGCTGAGCGGGCGGAAGCCCTCGCGCTCCATCCACTCATGGACAAAGGCGGAGGCTTCCGCTTCGCCGGTTGACGGGCTGTAGATGTTCGACAGGTCGAGGATGAGTTTCGTCAATTCCTCGATGTCGATGGCATCGGCGATGGCTTTTGCATCTTCCGGGGCGATCCCGGCGCCAAGCGCCATGTCCAGCAATCCGTCAGCCATGGGGTTTCCCTCTCCCTTGTTCTGTTATCTGATTATACGGGTTCGTGGCTTGTGGCCGGGAAGCGCTGGCGCAGTTTTGGCAGGATGCCGCCGAACATTTCCAGGCCCGTCTTGTAGTCCGGGAAGATCAGCATCACGCCGTCAAGATCGCAGGTCTCGATATAGTGCTCGATCTTCTCGCGGCAGGTCTCCGGAGAGCCGGCGACCGTGTGGTTCTGGCTGGCGCCCATCTTGCGGGCGGCGGCGGCGAGGCTGTCTGGTGCCAGGCCCCAGCTTTTCATCTGGGCCATGATGGCGCCGAGATCCTTGCCATCCTCGAAGCGTTGCAGCATCGCCTCGGCCTTCGCGTCGCTGTCGTCATGGATGACGGTGCACATCGAGCAGACGCGAATGGTCTTCCCCTTCTCGGCGGCGATTTCGCGGGCGCGCTTGCTGAAGCCCCGGCGTTCCTCAATGCTGCGCCCACCAATGAAGCAGGCATCGGCATGGGTGGTGGAGAAGTCAAACCCGCGATCGGACTGGCCGGCGGCGATCAGATCCGGGCGCGGCTTTGACAAGGGTTTTGGATCGGACTGGCAGTCTTCCATATCGAAGAAGCGGCCCTTGAAGGTGACGCTGGGTTCGCTCCAGAGGCGTTTGATGATGGTGATCCATTCTTCCGTGAGCTGATAACGGTCTCCATGGGTGAGGGTGTCGTCCCAGGCGCCCATCTGGGAGAATTCTTCGCGGTAAGCCCCGGCGACGATATTGAGGCCGGCACGGCCGTTGGAGATATGGTCCAGCGTGGTGACCATCTTGGCGACAACGCCGGGATTGGAAAGCAGGGCGTGCATGGTGGCCCACACCTTCACATTCTTTGTCACCTCGGCGAGGCCCGCCATCATGGTCATTGATTCCATCGAGGTGGCCCAATGGTTCGTTTCGCCGCCGAAGCCCCGGAATTTTGACATCGACATGATGAAATCCAGGCCGATGCGGTCTGCAATGATCGCGGCTTCGCGGTTGGTCTGGTAAAGGCCATCCAGCCGGGGCGCGTGCTTCGAGATGATCCAGCCGCCATTGGCGATGGGCAGGAAGACACCGAACAGTTTGTGATTGGGCAACATGGTTTTGGAGCTCCACGTATTGGTTTTTCAGGCGGTTCTTTCGGCGATGGCCGGAGTATCGAGGGTAGGGCTGGCGCCGGTGGTTTCAGGTGTTTCGCCGCGCTTCGGAGCGCGCATCATCACCACGGCCACCCAGACGATGGCGGCCACGGCAGAGAGGATCAGGAACATCAGGATGAAGTTGCCCGTCAGATCACGGATGACGCCGCCAATCGTCGGCCCGAGGGCGGACGCGGCGCCCACGAGGCACATGGAGGAGAAGAGCTCCAGATTATGCCGCTGGCCGAAATAGTTCATCATCAGCACGGTGCAGGAGAGGGCGGTGAGGCCAAAGCCGATGCCGGTGCCGATTGCGTAGATCAGCAGGATGGAGTGGGAGTTTGACGTGGCGAGGACCGCGCATCCGATGGAGGTGGCAGCGAGCGACACGATCATCAGATAACGCGGGTCAACCCGTTCGCCGAGGAAGCCGCCGCCGATGCGCGTGAGCACCGCGATGAAGGCTTCCAGGCTGAGCATGGCACCGGCGGTTTCATTCGAGACGCCGCGTTCGACGAGATGGCCGACCGAGAGGCTGGTGACCGTAACCAGGGCCATCAGGTTTGCGAAATAGGCAGCCACGAGGATCATGTATTGCGGGGTGCGCATCGCTTCCTTCACGCCCCAGTCAACCGGGGTGACGTAGACGCGGGAAGGCTTTGCGGCAGCAGCTGTTTCGCAGGTGGTGCCAGGGGTGGGGGCAGGCTCGATCTTTGTCTCGATGGCGGGCTCTGTCAGTTCGCGCTCCGCAGGCTGAGCAAAGCGTTTGTCGAGGCCGATGATGAGCGCGCCGGCGATGCCCGTGGCGAGGAGGAGGAGGGACTGGTAGACCCAGTAATCGCGCCAGACCTGGCCTTCCACCGAAAGCACGGCCATCACCATCCACGGGCCGAAGACGTTTCCAAAGCCGCCGATGGTAAAATAGAGGCCGAGGGCGGTGGAGCGGTTCTTGAAGTGGCGGCTGATGACGAAGGTGGACGGAATGGTGCCAAGCATCTGGTAGGCGACGCCGCAGATGGCTGCGGCGATGAAATATTGCAGCAGGCTGTTGACGGAACTCATCGTGTAGAGACCGAGCGCCATGAGCAGGGCGCCGCAGATCAGCGCGAGCCGGACTCCGAACTTGCGGATCAGCAGGGTGGGCAGGAGGGAGGAGCCGCCGCAGGCGGCGCCCAGGATGGTGAAGCCGAGGCCGGCCTGGGACCAGCTCCACTCAAGTTCTGACACCATATGGGGCAGGACGATGCCCAGGGAGGAGAAGGTGGCGGCGCTGATCAACAGGTCCAGCGTACTGAGTGTTGCCAGATGGCCCCCTGCCAGAGGAGACACGGAGCGGACGGATTTGAAGATTCCGGAAGTCAGCATCTGTCTCTCTCTTGCTCTTCAATTCTTTGTAGCGGGGGCTGCGTTGCAGATCGCGGGCCAGCAGATCAAAATCTGACATTTCAGACAAAATGTTAGAAACTGCGTCAGATATGGTTCAGGTTGCCTATCAATTGACCATTGGGCGGGCATGGCGGGATTTCCGGATCAGGCAGCGCCCGGCCGGGCGCCGGGGCTGCGGGTGAAGAGGAAGATGGCAGTGCCTGTGAGCAGCGCGGCAACGAGGCCGGAGAGGGCAAGCGGCAGGCGGTATCCCATCCCGTCCAGCACCGCGCCGGTGGCCAGTGCGCCAAGCGCCGGGGCGCCGCGCATCAGGGCGCCCCAAAGGCTGAGCACGCGACCGGAGACAGATTCGTCCGTATCCAGAACCATCACGAGCTGGGAGGTGGCCGCGCTGATGCACATGAAGAAGCCGAGGATGGTGGCCGCCAGCGTGGCCGAGAGGATGCCCGGCGTGGCCGAAAAGGCGGCAAGGGAGAGGCAGGCGGCGAGCGATGACCAGAAGAACATCATGGCAGGCCTGGCGGGGGCATTCAGCGTGACGATGACGGCGCCGACAACCGCCCCGGCGCCGACGCCCATGATGAGATAGGAATAATCCTGCACATTGCCGCCAAATAGCCGGTCTGCGAAGGCGGGCATCAGTTCGTAAACCGGGCGCACGAGGAAGGCGGTGGCCGCGAAGATCAGCAGTACGGGCGTGACAACGCTGTGGCTCGAAGCGGCCTTCATGCCAATCCAGAGCTGACGAAGGAAGGGCTCGCGCTGGGCGGGCGCGGCGCTGGCGGCGTGCAACTTCCGCAGGCTGAGAACAGTCGCGATCATCACGAGGGAAACGGCGGCATTGATCCAGAAGATCGAGGCGGGGCCGGGCCAGATGACCAGCGGGCCGGCGAGCGCCGGGCCGAGGAAGCGGGTTACGTTGACCGAGATGGCGGTCATCGACATGCCGGTCGGCAGGCAGTTGCGCGGGGTGGCGTCTCGCAGCAGCAGGGTGCGCGCCGATTCCTGCAGGGCAGCGGCAATGCCGCCCGCCGCCGTGAGCGCCATCAGCAGTAGCGGCGTGGAGAGGCCGAGGAAAACAACGAGTCCCGTGGCGACGGAGATGAGCAGCGCCGCCGTCTGGCAAACAAGAACGATCCGCTTGCGGTTCATCCGGTCTGCCAGCACCCCGCCGAGCGGGCCGAAGAACAGGCCGGGCAGCAGCTCTGCGCTGGCCAGCAGGCCGAGCCAGGTGGTGGAGCCTGTAAGTTCCCACATGATCCAGCCAAGCGCGATGCGCTGCATCCACTGGCTGGCCATCATGGCCGTGGAGGCGAGGAACAGGCTGCGATAGGCCGTGTCGGCCATGACGCGGACGAGGGCTGCCGTGCCGGTGAGGTGGGGGGCGCCGGCTTTTTCAGGAGGGCTCATGAGCGCCCTTCGGGAACGGGTTCACGAGGATCAAGGCACCAGATGTTGCCGCGGTGATAGGCAAGCGGCGCGGCAGCCTTATTGGAGCCGAGCTGCAACACGCGGCCGACGACGATTTCGTGATCGCCGCCCTCATGGATGGCGTGAACGCAGCAATCGAACCAGGCGACCGACTCCGTCAGCACCGGCGCGCCGGTGGTAGCGGGGGCGTGGGCGACTCCCTGGAAGCGATCTTCCGCGCTCTTGGAGGAGAAGCGGCGGACGACATCCATATGCGGTTTGGAAAGGATGTTGACGGCGAAGAAGCCGGCGCTGCGGATTGCTTCGAGCGAACGGCTCGACCGGTCGAGACAGACAAGCAGCAGGGGCGGGGATTGCGAGACAGCAGAGAAGGCATTGACGGCGGTGCCGGCGATCTGGTCACCACTGAGCGTGGTGACGACGGTGACGCCGGTGAGGAAGCCGCCCATGGCTTCGCGCCAGAGGCCTGCATCGATGGGATGGGTCATGTGCCGTCTCCTCTCAGCCGAACGGGTTGTCGCCATAGACCGGCTTGGTGCGCTTTGTCATGGCCTCGCTGCTGGCCTTACCGCAAAGGGCGAGAGCGGTGAGGGCATAGATCAGCGCGCTTTTGGCTAGATCATCCGGGGTCGGACGCCAGCGTTTGAAGCCGGTGGTGATGGCGGGCACACGGTTCATGTTGAAGACGTTATGGTCTCGCCACATGCTGGAATACACAGGCGCGGCGCGCTCGACCGGCTTTCCCAGCGTGAGGCGCGTGGCGGCATCGACTGCGCTGACCAGCGGGGCAACCTTTCCGGCATCGGCCTCAAAGCCATGACGGACGACGACGGGCTCCACATCAAACTCGCCGATCCCTGCTCCGCGCAGAAATTTTTCGAGGTTGCGATGAACTGCGCCAATTTCCTGATTGGGCGCGAGTCCAACTTCCAGATAGAGGGCGCAGACCTCCGTGCCCGCACCAAAGGCATGAGGCACGCCGCCGCGCACGGCAGATATCTGCGCTTTGGGATAGGCGGAGCCGCCGGGCGTGTCGTAGCGGCTTTCGGCTTCGAATTTCAGGCTCCAGTCCAGGATCGGCTGGATGGCGGCGCCCATACGGTAGATGGGGTTTGGGTGCTGGGCGGCCAGTTTGGGTGAGTTGAGGAGGGGTGTGAAGACGGCCTCGCCATAGAGGCGTATACGGAAGACAGCATATCCGCAGCCGACCCAGGTGAGCCCATAGTCGCAGCCCTCGGCAGCGATGGCGTAATCTGGCGAAACGCCGCCATGATTGAAGACGTAGTGCGTCCCGATGTCCTTGCCCATGAAATCTATGCCGCGGGCCTCTTCGATGGGCTCGGGCCCGATTTCGCCGGGGGAGGCGGTGAGGTAGAGGCGGCCGGCAAGATCAAAGCCGCATTGCTTCAACGCCTTGGCGGCGAAGAGGAAACAGGTCATGGGCCCCCGATCATTGGCGATGGGGAAGCCGTGGAAGGCGCCGTCCTCCAGCCAGCATTCGTTCCATTCGCGCACTTCGAGGGTTTCCGGGCGGAATTTGTAGGCGTCTTCGTCCGGGTTCCAGGTGGGACTTTCGGTGTCGAGGTGAGCCGTATAGAGAAGGCTTTTGCCATCGCCCTTGCCGCCATAGGTGGCGATGATGTTCGGGCGCTCAGGCGTGGCGCCGACCTTGCGCGGGCGAAAGCCCTCTTTGGCCAGCCACTGATAGACATATTCGGCGGCCTGGGCTTCGCCCCGCGCGGGGCTGGGAATGTTTCCCAGCTCCAGAGCAACCTTTGTCATCTCTTCCTTGTCGATGGCGGCGGCGAGCGCGGCGGCGTCCTCTTCCGTGACGGTATAGTTCGCCTCGGGCAAATTCTTGAACACGTTACTCATTGGGATACTTTCTTGTTTTTATTCAACCCAGGCGGCGCAAATCTCGTCTGTGGAGACCAGCGTGGCGCAGTTGAGCGCCAGTGATTGCAACGCGCTTTCATGGATGCCGGGATCATAGGCCGCGCAGGCGTCGGTTGGCACATAAACCAGATAATCGAGATGGAAGGCATCGCGGACAGTGCAATCGACGCAGCATTCAGTAGTCAGCCCACAGACGATCAGCGTGTCGATGCCGCGCGCACGCAATGCGGCGTCAAGGCTGGTGCCGAAGAAGCCGCTATAGCGCAATTTCCAGATGATGGTTTCATCCGCTTGCGGGGTCGGGCCGACAAAGGCGGAGCCCGGCTCTCCGGCGCGGCAGATGGCGCCGCCCCGGTCTTCGCCATCGCGCCGGCGGCGCCATTCGCCCCAGACGGGCGAGTCGGTGGCGGGCGTGGTGGCAAGGCCCACAAAGATCACGGGCGTGCCTGCGGCGCGGGCGGCGTCAACCAGCCGCGTGGCCGTGGCCACGGCGGGAGCGGCGACGCTCATATCCAGCCCGGCTTGGCCCAGCACGCCTTCCGGTGAGGCAAAATCGACCTGGATATCGACCACGATGACCGCGGCCCGCTCGGGCGCGACCCAGCCGGCGAGGGTATCAGGATAGGCGGGTTTCGGCTTCACAGGCATTCCTCATTGCAGACACTCCCTTTCATTCTCCTCTGCCGAGTACCGGTCCTGCAAGCCCAGCGGGAGGGCATGGGGAAGGTAGCAGGACCGGTTCCCCGGCGGGGAGCTTTTTTCCGTTCTCAGAACTTCTTCTTGAAGGTGACGCGATATTCCGTACCGCGGCCGGGCAGGACCGCCATATCAGAATAGGTGTCTGTCACCGGCTGGAAGTAGAGCTCATCGAACAGGTTGTCGACGTTGAAGGCGATCTCATAATCCTGGATGGTGTAGAACGCAGACACGTTCACGGTTTCATAAGCGGGCAGGATCACCGGATTGGCGAGCTTGCCGGCGGTTTCCGAGACACTCGTGATACCGCCCGTTACGCCGAACTGGCCCCATTCATAGGCGTCTGACACATAGGAGCCAAACAGGCTGACGACGGTTTGTGGCACAAGGCGGAACTCATAGTCGCCTGGCTGGCCGACGGGCGACGTGGCGAGATTGTAGACGGCATAGGCGGCGCCATAGCCATCAATGGGGTTCAGGCCCGTTGCCCAGACCGGGATGTATCCGAAGCTGGCATCGGGGCCTTTGACGGTGGTTTTCTGAGTGTTGCCCGCGAAGGTGAAGGAGAGGTTGTCAGTGGCAAGCCAGCGGGCTTCCAACTCGACGCCCTTTGCCTCGGTGGCGACTACGTTATCGAACATCGAAAGGCGTGTGCGGGATTGTTCATAGCCGGCAAGGCTGCCCACCAGCGTTCCGCCGAGAAGTTCGAACTTTATACCGGCTTCGGTAAGCTCGGAGTCGGAGATCCACTGATCGCCGCTGATCAGGCCGGGGGTAATGTCGCCAGCCTGGCCGATTTCGAGGGCGGCGGTTTCGGCATAGGTGACATAGGGGAAGAGGCCAAATGGCGTATTGAAGCTGAGGCTGGCACTGTAGCTGAATTCTTCCTGGGACGCATCGAATTCGATGTTGGCCGGACAGTAGCAGAGGCCGCCAGTATCGATGGAGGTGGCATCATACCAGTCATAGCGCCCGCCCAGCAGCAGGTTCACATATTTGCCGAAGCTGATGTCCGTCAGGCCGAAGATGCTCGTGTCGGTCCAACTGGAGTCGACGGTCATGTCCCAGCCGATACCGATATTGCCGGGCTCAACCGAGAACGGATCATCCATGGTGTCGGCGGCTGTGGCGCCATAGATGATGTCGCGGCGATCAAGCGAGATGTAGCCGGAGTTGTAGGTTTCCTTTTTGATGGCATCCTGGCGGCGGTATCCGAAGCCCACCTTGTTGGTGGAGCGGATAAAGCTGTCTTCCGTGCCGGTGGAAAAGTCATAGCTGATGCGGCCTTCGCCGGCCCAGGCATCATAATCTGCCGGGAAGCCATAGCTGACGAAGCGCTGGTTTTCCATGTCATCATAGAATAGCTCGACATTCAGCGCGCTCTCGCCGATTTCCTGTTTGGCCTTGAAATAGAGCGTGTTGGTGGTCGTCTTGGAGAAGTCTGCATCCGAGATGAAAACCGTACGGGGGCTGAGTTTTGCGGTCCCGACGCCTTCGGTGAGCTGGAAGCGCGGATTGACGGAAGGCGTAAAGCCGAAATAGCCAACGACGAAGCTGCCACCGGCCTCGTTGGGCGTGATGCGGCCGTTTCCATCGGTATCAACGACGGCGGTGTTGCGGCCGGTGATGTAGGTCTGGTTGTCGATCAGGTCCTGGGTGACGCGGTTCCAGCCGGGCGTCTGCACGTACCCGTCCGAGTCAAAATACTGGCCGCTCATGGTGATGGTGAGCGTGTCGGTAACATCATATTCGCCTGACAGCTGGATCATCAGATGTTCCGGCGAAATGCCCCTATAGTAGGAGTCCGAGTCTTCATATTCGACATAGCCATAGACCCCGCCCCGATCGCCGATGGGGATGCCGACCTGGCCGTTGGTGTTGAACTTGCCATAGGATCCGACGGTGACTTCAGCCTGGCCGGTAACTTCATCGCTGCCGCTGGCGCGGCCGGTTTTGGGGATGACGTTGATGAGGCCGCCGACCTTGCCGGGGCCGAATGCCGGGGTGGGCGGACCACGGACGATATCGACCTGAGAGGCAGCGCCCAGCAGCGTAGGATAGGTGCCCCGGTTTTCTATACGCTTGAAGCCGTTGAAGTAGCTTTCCGCCAGAGTTCCGCGGGCGTTCACAGCGCCTTTGACGCCGTAATAGCTGCCGGTGAAGGTGCCCGGCGCGATGGCGATCAGGTCGTCAACTTCCTCAATACCGTAGCGTTCCAGAGTGAGATCGCTGACCAGCGTCGCCGAGCGCGGCGTTTCGAGAAGGGACTTGCCCATGCCGAAGACGCTTTCGCTGTTTGACTTTTCCAGAAGGCCCACGCGGTCGCTGACGACGACAACAGTGTCGAGTACGGCGGTTTCATCCGCTGCATACTCCGTGGCCGGAGCAGGTCCGTCTTCAGCCCAGGCACTGTTGGCAAGGGCAATGGCTGTCAGAACGCTTGTCAGATAATACAGTGCTCGCATGTCTTGGACCCCTCATAGGCTGCGGCGGGTTGGCTATGGGGTCAGTTCAGGGCGGTGGGGCCAGAAAAACAGCGCCATCTGATATTTGAACTAACATTTCAGTTAACATGTTCAAATTATCAGCAGGTCTGCTGCGCGGCCGCCCAGCAATCGTGCGGTGCAGCAATTTGCGGGGGCTGGGTTTCCGGCAAAGCACAAGGCTGGCGGTGCCGCGCTGGCCCGCAAAAGCCCCCCTCCGGAAACATACTTATAAAGAGCCACCCTCTGCGCACGGCAAAAGCGCTTCCTTCGATTGGATAAGAATCAAATAAATGGCTGCCCGAAACCTGTGCGGTTCTGGCGGGCGGGCGCCTGACATTGCGAAAGGATCAGTCGGCGGTCTTGGAGCCCATCACCACCAGCATGGCTTTCATCGCGGCGGGGCCATCGCCCTTGGCAATCGCCTTGGCCGCGATGCGGTGGTTGGAGATGTCTTCCAGCCGGTCTTCATCGGGGCGGGTCGTCATCGAATAATACCAGTAGCGCGCCGCCTTGTTGTGAAGGTTGATGACAATCCGGGCGAGGCTGAGATTGTGGCTGGCGATGGCGACGGCGCGGTGGAATTTCTGGTCCATGGCGATGATGGCGCGGAAATCCCGGCGCTTGGCAGCGGCTTCTGCGCCATCGAAGGCGGTGAGGATTTCGTCGATTTCGGCGCGGGTGGCGTGCTGGGCGGCGAGGAGGGCGGCCTGGGGCTCCAGCAGGCAGCGAACTTCGTATGCCTGCTGCACTTCCTGCACATCGATGGAAGCGACGATGGTGCCCGACCGGGGGCGGCGCAGCACCATGCCCTCAAGCGACAGGCGGGCAAGCGCATCACGCACACCGGCGACACCGAGATTGTATTGTTTGGCGAGCCCCAACTCGTCCAGCCGTGCGCTGGGCGGGAGGACACCCAGGATGATGTCCAGCAGGATCTGCTCGTACGCCTTCGATTTCTGAAGGTCCGGCGCCCAGTCTTCCGTGTGGCGAACGTCGCTGAAACCCTGTTGGTGAAACGGAACCATATCTTCCCTGGGCCTTGTTTTTGTTTGCGTGCCCATGTCGTTTACTCCCTTATGCCTGCGCATTATTTATGTTGGCAGGCTTTGTTATCGTGCTGGTTGTGGCAAGCCCATCTTCCAATTGAGCGGATGGGGCCCGCCTTATTCTGTGGAGATGCCTAGCTGCTGCGCACAGGCGTCGCCGGATGGCAACTTGGCGCACAGGGGGCAAAAGTCAAACATATCAGCTAACATCTCAGTGTTGCATATGGCGTGTAAGGCTTGCAGCGTGCAGCCTCATACGCCACGCGCCGGAGTGATCTGATGACGAAAAGCCCATCCAAAAAATTAAATAATTCAGGGATTAGCCGGCGCGAAGCGCTGCTTGGGCTGGGGGGCGGATTCACACTTCTGGGCGGCTGCGCCATAACCCAGAAGGTGGCTGATATTGATGCAGTGTTCACCTCTGGCGTAGCGAGCGGCGACCCCACAGGGACATCGATGGTGATCTGGACTCGGGCCTACAACCCGGATGTGGTCGCGGTTCCGGTGGGATTTGAGGTGGCTGAAGACGCCGAGTTCAGCCGGATAGTGCGCAAGGGGACGGGGCTGGCGGCCACAGCACGGGACTATACGCTGAAAGTGGATATCGAATCACTTTCCGCCGGCAGCAGGTATTTTTACCGCTTCCGGGCCGGACAGGCGGTGTCAGACATTGGACAATTCCGGACACTGCCGGACAAATCCGGACAGAAAGTGCGCTTGGCGGTCGCTTCCTGCGCCAATTTCGGCTCGGGCTTCTACAATGCCTACCGGACGATCGCAGAGACGCCGGGCATCGACGCCGTGATCCATCTAGGCGACTACATTTATGAGTATGGCCCTGACGGGTATGACGGCGAGACCGGCCGGATGCTGGGTCGGTTTGCCGAGCCTGCGCATGACGCGGTGACGTTGGAGGATTACCGCGCCCGCTTTGCCGCCTACCGGCGTGATCCCGACCTGCAGGCAGCCCATGCGGCGGCCGCTTTCATTACCGTCTGGGACGATCACGAGACGGCCAATAACAGCTGGATGGGCGGGGCGGCCAATCACAAGGAAGACAAGCAGGGGAGCTGGGCGGCGCGCTGCGAGGCGGCGCTGCAGGCCTATTTTGAATGGATGCCGATGCGCGACCCCAAGCGGGGGGAAGCGGCAAGGACGCTCACCCGGACCTATGAGTTTGGCGAGATTGCCTCGCTGATCCTGATCGAGTCGCGGCTGACGGGGCGCGGCGAGGCGCTGAGCCTGGGCGGGGTGACGGACCCCGAAGCCTTCGAGGCTGGGCCGCTGGCAGACCCTGCGCGCACCATGCTGGGGGCGCCGCAGGAAGCTTGGCTGGACGGGGAGTTGAAGCGCTCAGCCGCGGCGGGCACCGCCTGGCAGGTGCTGGGCAACCAGACCGTGATGGCGCCGATGCGGACCCCGGATTACACCGCGCTTCTGCCGGAGGACATTCTTGAGGCCGTGCGCCAGAAGGGCGGCTATTCGGCCCGCTGGGTGGAGCGCTCGAAGCTGGGCCTGCCGGTGAACCTCGATGCCTGGGACGGCTATCCGGCTGCACGGGAGCGGCTGCTTTCCTCGGCCATCGCGGCGCAGGCCAATCTGGTGGTGCTGTCGGGCGACAGCCACATGTTCTGGGCGAGCGACCTTTACCGGCAGAGCGATGAGAGATTTGCGGGCGTGGAGTTTGCCACAGGCAGCATCACTTCGCCCGGCGGATATGAAAACATCACAAGTGATCCGCGCATCTTCGAGATAGCGGCGAGCGCCATTCCCGAGAAAAACCGGGGCGTGCGCTTTGCCAATGTGAAGGACAAGGGATTTGTCTTGCTGACGCTGACCCGGGAGGCAGCGCAGGCGGAATATATCGTGATGAGCACGGTGCGCTCGCGCGACTATGAGGCACGTACGCTGGTTGTGGCGCGCGCAGACCGCGGCAAAAGCGGGCGGGCAGATGAGTTGACACTTTCCGCAGGCTGACGGCGCAGGCCAAGTTTACGGCAAAAAAGAACCGGCCGCAGCGGTGTGAAGCTGCGGCCGGTTTACAGGAAGAAACCCTGTTAGAAGCGGTAGGTCAGGGCCGCGCCATAGGTGCGCGGCTTGCTGCCGTAGCGCACGACGACGTTGGCGTTCGTCGTGACCTGCTGGGTGTAATACTCGTCCGTGAGGTTCTGTCCCCAGATGGAGAACTCCCAGGTATCGTTCAGCGTGTAGAGGCCGATCGAACCGTTCAGGACGCCATAGGAGTCGATGTCATACAGCGGATCATCCGGATTGCCGGCCGTGGAGTCGCTCTGCCAGCGGCCGCTGAGCGAGCCGCGCAGGCCGTAACGATCCGTAACCGGACGGTCGTAGAGAAGGGCGAGGCTGAGGCTGGTTTCCGGGCTGTAGAGGAAGGGGTCGCCCGCGCGGCTGGTTGGTAGGCCGAAGCTGTCGGAGGTATCGAATTCCTTGATCTCGGTCTGCAGCAGTGTGACACCGCCCATCGCGGTGAGGTTTTCGTTGATGAGCCAGGTCAGCTCCGTCTCGAAACCATAGGCCTCCGATTTCGGCACGTTCTGAAGGCGCGAGAGAGCGCGGTAGATCGGGTCCGGGAAGAAGGAGGCCACCTGCTTGTCTTCATAGTCATAGAAGAAGAACGAGCTGTTGGACTGAAGGCGCTGATTGAAGAACTGAGCCTTCATGCCGACTTCATACGCCAGCAGGCCTTCCTGGGTGGCCGGTGCGTTCTGTTCGGATTTGGAGGCCGCGTTCACTGGGGTGGAGGCCGACTTGTAGCCCTGGGTGACCGAGGCAAACAGCAGCATGTTGTCACGCGGGGTCCAATTACCAACGATCCGCCAGCTGACGTTATCTTCCTTGGTGCTGGAGGTGACCGGGCCAAAAGTGTTGGTGGCAACGTCATAGGTGTTGCAGCCATTTTCCTGCAGCGCCGGCGGCGGTGCTGACAGGCCATAGATGCCGGTGAAGAACACGCGGTTGAAGACGTTGACGTTGGGCTGCATGGAGCCGTTCACGTCTGCCGAGCAACCAACATAGTTCTGCTTGTCTTCGGTGTAACGCAGGCCGGTGGTGAGCGAGAATTCAGGTGTGATTTCCCAGTCGATATTGGCAAAGATACTCTGCGTGGTCGTTTCGAAGTCACCGCTGTCGCGATAGGTCTGGAACGAGTTCAGCAGCTCGGCAGCCGTATAGGGCAGGCCGGTTTCCGGATCGCGGTTGACGAAGGCAACCAGCGGGCCAACGGTGGCAGGGTCAAAGCCGAGCGCTGCGGGGTTGACGGTGAGGAGATAAGCCGCCGTCGAAATGAAATTCGAGTTAGCGTTGTCGCGCAGCATCGTGCGGTTGGTGTCGACGGTTTCATCCTTGCCATAATAGGCGCCGACGAGCCAGTTGATGCGGTCGGTCTGGCCTTCCAGGCGCAGTTCCTGGCTGAACGACTTGATCTCGCCGTCGATGTCCTGGTTCAGGATCTGGTAGGGCGCGCCGGAGAAGTCGAGGATCGCCTCACGCTCCAGCTTGTTATAGCCTGTGAGCGACACGAGCGTCAGATCGTTGTCGAAGGTGTAGTTGATGCCGGCCCGGAAGGCATGGAAGGTTGAGTCTTCCTTATTGTCGTCCGTCATGCCCGGAACGCCGCCAATCGTCTGAGAGCGGACGTTATAAGGCACCCAGTCTGCGTCTTTAGAGCTGCTGGGGCGGTTGTTCTGGAGGAAGGCAATGAGGCCCGGGGCGTTGAAGCCGGCGGTCGAAGACGGGCCGCTCGTGCCCGGAACGATGAAGGTCGGATCGGTGCTGGGGGTGAGACCGATGCCTTGGGCAGCGATCGTGTCAGACTTGTTGATCCAGCCGTTATAGCTGAGGTTCACGTCCAGCTTATCCGTCGGCTGAAGGGCGAGGGCGGCGCGGAAGCCGAGTTTGTCGACCGTGCCGCGGTCTTCATCCGGACGGGACATCGAGCGCTGCCAGCCCTTGTCGCTGTTCTCGCTGCGGATGGCGAAGCGGGCCTGGACGGTTTCGGAGATCGGCAGGTTGACCATGCCTTCGAGGTTCCAGGTATCGTAATTACCGACTTCGGCCTTGGCCATGGCCTGGAATTCGTCGACCGGCTTGTTGGTGACGACGTTGATGAGGCCAGCGGTGGTGTTGCGGCCGAACAGGGTGCCTTGCGGGCCTTTGAGGACTTCGACGCGGGAGACGTCAAAAACCGGGCCGGAGTTCATGAACGGGTAGGGGTAGGCAACCTCGTCAACATAAGTACCGACAGTGGAGGTGGCCGAGAGGTTGATCGTGTTGAAGCCGATGCCGCGCAGCGTGTAGGTCGGCACGCCCTGATAGGACTGGGACACCGAGAAGCCGGGCACGACGGTGGTGAGGTCTTCCACCGAATTGATGTTGAGTTGGTTCAGCGTGTCTTCGCTGAAGGCCTGGATGGCCATCGGAACGTCCTGGGCGGACTCTTCGCGACGGGTCGCGGTGACGGTGATGGAGCCGAGCTTCAGGTCGGATTCGGAGTTTGCCGGCTGGGCTGCGGCTGGGGGCGTGGTCTCCGGCGTGGTTTCCTGGGCAAGGGCGGGCGCTGACAGGGTGATGGCCAGCGCCGAGGCACCGCCGAATACAATTCGACTAAAGGGTTTTTGACGTTTCATGGATTTCCTCCGCAACGTCTGCTCTGGGAGGGCGGCAGACTTCTGTAATGCTGCACGGTTCCTGTAAGGCGGGGCCGGAGACAAGCTATCGAAAGTGATAGTGTGGCATGGACCTCACACTCGCCTGAGGGGCGTGTGCGCCGCCCCCTGTTCCGTGGGAAGACGGGAAAGCGCGCATCGGCTGGTGGGGGGGGCGGTTTACATCCGCAGCGGGGCAGCCTCTATGGAGCAGGTGGGAAGAAGGGGGCGTCCAGGCATGAGAGTGCAGGATATGAATACGCCGCTCGTGCGGTTTGCCGTGCCGGCGCTGCTGGTGGTGGCGGTGACGGGGATGATGACGTTGGCCGTGCTGCAGCCGGCAAGCGGGCCGACTGACATTGTGGGGAACTGGCGCTCTCCGTTGGAGGTGGGCGCGGGCGCGTGGGTTTCACTGCTGGTGGGGTTTGGCGCGTGTCTGGTGTCGGCCTGGGTGTGGGCGCTGAAGCCGGCTGACCCGGCGGCGATCCTGTTTGCGGTGAGCGGGCTGACGACGCTGATGTTCTCGGCGGCGGCGGTGGTCTGGCTGTTTGCCATGCCGCTGAGCGAGGCGGGTTATCTGCTGGCGGGGATCATCAACTGTATTGGAGCTTCCGGCTTTGGCATCGTGATGATGTGCCTGTTCATGATCTATCCGGTGAAGCTGCCGGGCTGGCGCTGGATGATGGTGGCGACGGTGCTGGGCTTTGGCGCGGTTACGTATTGGGTGATGTTCGGGCCGTCGCCAGATTTTATGCTGGTGCATCCCATCACCTTCTGGGAGATGGTCGGCATCTTTGCCCTCGTGGGCTGGCAGATCTTTGCGACACGGAACGATCCGGTGCAGCGCTCGATTGCCTTGTGGCTGGGCGCGGCGGTGGTGCTGGGCGCGGGCGGATTTATCTCGACCGTCGCGTTTCCGCATACGTTCGGGTTTGCGCCGCTGCTGGACGAGAATATCGCGTTTGGCTTTTTCCTGCTGATTTATGTGGCGCTGACGGTTGGCCTGATGCGGTTCCGGGTGTTCGGGCTGGGCGGCTGGGCGTTCCAGCTGATGTTTCACTTCCTGGCGGCCCTGACCGTGCTGGTGCTGGACCTGGCACTGATCGGCATCCTTTCCTTTGAGCCGGGGGCGGCGTTTTCCGTGGCATTGTTGGCGGCGGCGGCGGTGTATCTGCCGATGCGCAGCTTTGCCTGGCGCAAACTGACCGGGCAGGCGCGCCCGGATGAGGCTGAACTGTTCCGCGCGGTGATCGACATTGCGCTGCGCCCGAGCGGCGAGGAGCGGGCCGGGCAGTGGCGCAGGTTGATGCGGGATATTTTCGGGCCGCTGGAGGTGAAGCCAGTGGAGGCGGCGGTCGCGCGCGTGCGGGTGGAGGATGAAGGCACACTGATGGTGTTGCCGGGGGTGGCCGATTCCCCGCCGCTCAGCCTGCGCTACAAGAATGGCGGGCGCGGGCTTTATTCGCCTAAGGATGTGACGCTGGCAGCGCAGATCGTGAAGCTGATGCGCTATGCCGAGGAGAACCGGAACGCCTATGACCGCGGCGTTTCGGAGGAGCGGGCGCGGATTGCGCGGGACATTCACGACAATATCGGGGCGCAGCTTCTCCGCGCGCTGCACTCACGCGAGACGGTACGGAAGGACGCGATGATCCGCGAGACGCTGACCGACATTCGCGATGTGATCAACAACGCGCAGGGTTCTGAAGCGCCGATGGAGGATGTGCTGGCCGACCTGCGGGCGGAGACGGCGGACCGGCTGGAGCCGCATGGCATTGCACTTGGCTGGACCCTGCATGCGGCGTCGGGCGCGCTTCTGTCCCGGCAGAAGGTTCATGCCTTGCGGGCGCTGATTCGCGAGGCGGTGAGCAATGCGATCAAGCATGCCGGGGCGCGGCGTGTGGAGGTGACCATCCGTCTGGGAAACGACTGGCTGGAACTGAAGGTGGCCGATGATGGCAAGGGCTTGCCGGCGCAGAAGGCCTCGCTAGGCAATGGCCTTGGCAACATGAAGATCCGTGTCGAGAGCTTTGGCGGCGAGATGGCGCTGGAGAGCGGGGCGGGCACCAGCCTGTTGGCTCGCATTCCCGTGTTCGAGATGGCGGCAGAGTAGTCGCTCAGGTGCGGTCTATCGTCAGGCCCATTCGGGTGGCATGCCAGGAGGCTTCCGCGCGGGAGGAAATGCCAAGCTTGCGGTAGATGCCCTTGATATAGCTGGCGACGGTGTTCTCGCTGAGATCCAGCGCGCGGGCGACTTCGCCATTGCGCATGCCGCGGCCGATAAGGGCGAGTACGTCGCGCTCGCGGGCGGTGAGATCGTCATCCGGCGCGGCGGGGCCGGTGAGGCGGAAATGATCCATGATGCGCCGGGCGATCGATGGGGAGAGCGCGGGAACACCATCCGCAATCTGACGAAGCTGGCGCACGAGGGTGTCCTGTGGCTGGTCTTTCAGGAGATAGCCGTTTGCCCCGGCAGACAGCGCGCCAACAATCCAAGCGTCATCCCCCATCACGGTGGTGACCACGCAGATCGTCTCGGGGCTTTCCTGCTTCACCTTGCGCAGCACATCGAGGCCGGAACCATCGGGCAGGCCAAGATCCAGCATGGCAAGGTCAAACCTTGCGCCGGTGGCCGCCGTGAGGCCGCCGCGCACGCTGCCTTCCTCATGCGGGGCGCAGCCGGGAAACGCCTCCCGCGCGATCTCGCAAAGCCAGGCGCGGGTTTCCGCGACATCTTCAAGGATCAGGACGCTTTTCACGGTTTGGGCCTTTCCTCGCCGTCTGTGACATACATTCCATTACGGGGCGTAGAAGAGATGGCGTCATATTATCTTCAATAGCCTGTCTTGCCGACCCACCGGAACAGGGGGGAGGACACTTCCCGCCAAAACGTGGCATTTCCCGTCACAGGATAGCTGGGTGACCGGAATGACCGATGCGAGGGAAAACAGCCGACTGGGGCACCTGTTCCGGCCGAGCCCCTTCAGCCGTGATCGTGCTTATTGGCTGGATGGTCACATGCTGCATTGGCGCAACGGGGTTGAAGGCGGGCGGATGAGTTTGAGCGAGGTGACCTGCGTGCAGGTGATCCTGCCGCCCGCCAGGTATGGAACAGCGCGCTGCACCATCCGCACGGAAGAGGGCACGCTGCACCGTTTTTCGGATGACTACTGGTTTGGCTGGACCGGGGCAGAGCGCCATCGTTGGGGCGTCCGCGAGCATCGGCGCGCCAGCTTTCTGGGGCTGGTGACGGCGCTGGCAAGGCGGGCGCGGAAGGCAAATCCGGCTGTGACCCTAAGATTTGGGCCGGGCCGGGGCCGCCCGTTTGTACCGGAGGAGCTGGATCAGGTGCGCGGCTTTGTGGAGGTCACCCCGGAACAGGGGGAAGACGGAAAATCCGGCGCGGCCTAGAGTTTTAGTTGGTCCACAGGTCCGGGGGGACGCACGTGGGCCCAAGTTGACGCCTGCTTCTGATGACACTTCTTCTGCGGGGCTGATGGGGCGCCTCTCTCGCTTCTCTGGCCCTGCAGATTTTTCCCGCCAACGAATGTTGGACAGGGGCGCGTCAGTTCAGCGCGCCGGCGCTGTTTCCGCTTCCCTGATTTGACGCGGATGCCGGGCTTTGAGAGACAGGCGCCATGCGCGGCATGGGGTTTCTCTCGGGCGGATTGCGGGCACTGGCAGGGATGCTGCTGGTGTTGGCCGTGGCCGTGCGGGTGGCTGTTCCGGCGGGGTACATGCTGGCGGAGGACGCCTCCGGGCAGATCCGGATCGAGCTTTGCACGGAGCAGGGCGTGGTCAGCCGCACGCTTGACCTGTCGACCGGAAACTATGTGGAGGCGGCCGAAGAGACTCCCTCTGGTGACGCGCAGAAAATGTTGAAAGGCTGTGTTTTTGCAGCGGGCGCGCAGAGTGCCGTGCCCACGCCGGACATGCCGGACCTGCAGCAGCTGCGGGTGATCCGCGAGGCGGGGCTGCACCATCCTGTGGCGTTTGAGCTGGCAAGCCGCCTGGCAGCGCCGCCGCCCTATCCGACCGGGCCACCTGCTATTTCTCTGAGCTGATCCGCTGTTGCGCGCGCCTTTTGGAGGCCGCGCGGCGAGACCATGAGCGCGCCCGCGCGCGGCCTGACTTCAGAGACGAACCTAGTGAAAAATGAAATGAAAACAAAGCGCCCGGCGACGGCGCGGACGCTGCATCGCCAGATTGGCTGGGTGGCGGCATTTGTGGCGATGGCCTGGGCGCTGACCGGCTTTTTGCATCCTGTGATGAGCTGGACGGCGCCGCGCCCGGCGGTGCAGGCGCCCCCATATGGCGGTCAGATCCGGACACTGCCGGACATTCCCGGACAGTTTCTGGACAAATCCGGACAGATCCGGACAGTTCAGGTAAGGCTGGTGACCATTGGCAGGCGGCCTTATTGGATGTCGACCGACCCTTCGATGACGCGCAAGACGGTGGCCGATGCCCTCACTGGAGAGGCCGCGCCGGAGGCTGAGGAGGCCCATGCAATTGCGCTGGCCCGGCACTATGCCGCGTTGCCGGAGGCTGGGGTCCGGTCTGTGGAAATCATCGACCGATTCAATACCGAGTATCCGCAGATCAACCGGTTGCTGCCGGTGTGGCGCGTGGCGTTTGAGACGCCTGAGGGGCTGGCGGTGTATGTGGACACCGGGGCCGACCGGCTGGCGGCGGTGACCGATGGGCGGCGGCGGGCGCTGCTCTGGGTGTTCCAGAATGTGCATACGCTGAAGTTCCTGGGCTTTGCCGAGCCGTTGCGTGTGGCCTTACTGGCGGGGCTGATCCTGAGTGTGATTGCAACCAGCCTGATCGGGGCGGCGCTGCTGCTGAAGGCGAAGGGGCGGGGCCTGCGCAAGGCGCATACGCTGGCGGCCTGGGCGGCGATGCCGTTCATCCTGACATTCACGGTGTCCGGGATGTTTCATCTGTTCGTGACGATGGGACCGGGGCAGGCGCTTCCGCCGCCAGGTGTGTTCAGCCTGGCTGACCTTGAGGCGCCGAGGCCGGGGCCGGGATCGCTCTATGGGCTGATCGCGACAGCGGGGCCGGATGGCAAGCCGGTGTGGCGGATCGAGACGGGCGGGGGCATTGCGTATCAGGGGGCAACGACAGGCCATAGCGATGCAGACCGGGCACGGGCGATTGCCGGGGCGGGGCCGGAGGCGGCGGTGTCTCTGGTGACGCGGTTTGGCCGCGAATACAGTTTTGCCAACAAGCGCTTGCCGGTGATACGCGTTGAGGGCCCGGAGGGGCCGGTGTTTGTGGATGTGCGCGAGGGGCTGATTGCGGCGGCGCCACGCAAGAGCGCGCTGCAGAAGGCCGAGGGCTGGAGCTTTGACGTGCTGCACAAATGGGAATTCCTGCGGCCCATCGGGACCAAGAACCGGGACTATCTGCTGATGACCACTGTGGGGGTGATTTTCCTGACAGCGGCGCTGGGGCTGGCACTTCTGCCGAGGCGGCGGCGGAAGCAGCCGCGCGGTTGATTTTGCTTGCTTGCCTCTGGGTCATCTAGGGCCGATTACGTATTCACCTGCCTTCCTCCCAGGGCAAAACTTGCACGTGATTTGATGACCCCGCGGCAAGTGGACGGGGCCCAGGGAGGAATGCATGGCGGATACGGCGGCAGTCAAAGAACGCAAACCCAAGGCAAAGACCGAACACTTCGATGTGCTGATTGTCGGCGCGGGGATTTCCGGCGTCGGGGCGGCGTATCATCTGAAAACGCAGATGCCGAAGAAGAAGTTCGTGGTGCTTGAGGCGTATGAGACCTTTGGCGGCACCTGGCACATGCACCGCTATCCCGGCATTCGTTCGGACTCGGATCTTTATACATTCGGCTACCGGTTCAAGCCCTGGGTGGGCCCGCCGATTGCGAGCCGGGAAGAGATTCTCAGATACATGCAGGAAGTGATCGAAGAGAACGATCTTGTCCAGCATATCCGCTATCGCCACAAGATCCGGTCGGCCAGCTGGTCGACCGCGAAGAAGAAGTGGACGGTGAAGGCGGAAAACCTTGAGACCGGGGATGTGCTGACCTTCACGGCGAACTTCCTGTGGATGTGCCAAGGCTATTACAATCATGCGCAGGGCTACACGCCCGAATGGCCAGGCATGGCCGATTTCAAAGGGCAGATCATTCACCCGCAGACGTGGCCGGAAGACCTGGACCTGACGGGCAAGAAAGTGATCTGCATCGGCTCTGGCGCAACGGCGGCGACGGTGGTGCCGGCGATTGCCGGCCAGTGTGAGCATGTGACACTGCTGCAGCGTTCGCCCACTTATTTCATCCCGGCACGGAATGAAAACGTGTTGGCCGACGAGCTGCGGATGCTGGGCGTAGACGAGGCGTGGATCCATGAGATCATACGCCGGAAATACAATCATGACCAGGCCGAGTTCACGCGCCGCTCTTTTGAGGATGCTGAGGCGCTGCGCCAGGAATTGCTGGATGGGGTGAAGGCCTGTCTGCCGGAAGGCTTCGATATGAGCCACTTCACCCCGGCTTACCGGCCTTGGCAGCAGCGCATCGCGTTCGTTCCGGAGGCGGACCTTTTCGAAGGTATCAAGGCGGGCAAGGCAAGCGTGGTGACCGACCATATCGACCGGTTTACGGAGAAAGGCATCCTGCTGAAATCCGGCACGGAACTGGAAGCCGATGTGATCATTACGGCGACGGGGTTTGATCTTTCCGTTCTGGGCAACATACCGTTCGAGGTGGACGGCAAGCCGGTGAACTGGTCTGACACGATCACCTATCGGGGCATGATGTTTACTGGCGTGCCCAATCTTGTGTGGGTGTTCGGTTATTTCCGGGCAAGCTGGACCCTGCGGGTGGACATGATGGGCGATCTCGTCTGCCGCCTCCTGAAACATATGGACGAGAAGAAGGTGAAGCAGGTGGAGGTGGCCCTGCGCCCGCAGGACCATAATATGGAAATCCTGCCCTGGATCGACGGCGACAACTTCAACCCCGGCTATCTGACCCGCTCAATGCATCTGATGCCGAAACGCGGCACCGCGCGCGAGTGGCAGCACACGCAGGACTATTGGCGCGAGAAGGACGAGTTCCCCAAGATCGACCTTGGCGGGAAAGAATTCCGTTACAGTTGAGGCATGTATGAGCGCCTGCTCTTGCCGGGGAACACCAACCCCGGCATGACAGGCGCACATGACCGACACCAGCGCCCCTATCCAGCAGGAGTCTGACGGGCTTGATCCCGTGCTGCTCAAGGATCTCATCGATGCCATCGATGAGCGCGATACGCGTTGGCTGTCACGCACGCTTAAGCGGATGCACCCGGCGGACGCCGCCGATGCGCTGGAAACGCTACCCTATGACACGTTCGAGGAGGCTGTTGGCCTGCTCGGCGAGGATCTGCCGTCTGAAATCCTGATCGAGCTGCGCGATGCGTATCGCGAAGGCGCGGTTGATGTGCTGCCTGACGAGGCGGTCGCGCAGGCGCTGGACGAACTCGATTCCGACGATGCGACGACGATCCTTGAAGACCTTGAGGATGACCGCCGCGAGCGCATTCTGGAAGACCTCGCTCCGGTGGACCGGGCCGAGCTGGAACGCAGTCTGGCCTATGATGAGGATTCGGCCGGGCGCCTGATGCAGACGGAATTCGTGGCGGTGCCCGAATTCTGGACGGTGGGCGAGACCATCGACCATGCGCGCGGGCGCGGCGAGGAGCTGCCGGAGACATTCTACGAAATCTATGTGATCGATCCGGCGCACCGGCTGCTGGGAATTGTGCAGCTTTCGGCGCTGCTGCGCCAGCCGCGCGACACGGCGCTGGAAGACATCATGGAAGACCCCATGACGACCCTGACGCCGGACCTTGACCAGGAAGAGGTGGCGTTCCGGTTCCAGAAATACTCGCTGGCGTCGGCACCGGTGACGGACAGTGCCGGGCGGCTCGTCGGGATGATCACGGTCGACGATATGGTCGACGTTATCCAGGAAGAACATTCCGAAGACTTGCTGGCCCTGTCGAACGTGTCGTCGGCGGATGCGTCCGATACGGTGTTCGAGACGGTGAAGGCCCGCGTGCCGTGGCTGGGGGTGAACCTCATCACGGCGTTTGTCGCGTCCGGCATCATATCGGTGTTCGAGGGCGCGATTGAGCAGATTGTGGCGCTGGCGATCCTGATGCCGGTTGTGGCGGCGCTGGGCGGGAATGCCGGGAGCCAGGGCCTCGCGGTGGCCGTGCGCGCGATTGCGACACGGGAACTCGACGGCGACGCAGCGCGCCGGGCGGTGCTGCGCGAAACGCTGGCGGGGCTTATCAACGGGTTGATCATCGGCGTCGGGGTCGGGGCGGCGGCGCTCTTGTGGTTCCAGGATATGGCGCTGGCTGTCGTGATTGCGATCGCGATGCTGGGCACATTCATCTGGGCGGGAATGTCGGGCATCCTTGTGCCGCTGACGCTGAAACGCCTCGGCGCAGACCCGGCGGTGGCGTCATCCGTGTTCGTTCTGACATTGACCGATGTGATGGCTTTCTTCAGCTTCCTCGGTCTTGCCAGCATCGTCCTCTTGTAAATTGGCCATAATCACGTCGAATCTCACCTTTCAGGCGAAAAGGCGCGCCTTTTGCAGGGCGCCCCTGTAGGCATTTTGCCAGTTGTACCAGAATGGGAGCAACGGACTTTGGGTGGTCCGCTTCGCACATCTGCCAAGGGACTCGAGCTGATCAAAGGCTTCGAGGGCTTCCGGCCGCGCGCCAGCCGGCTGCCGGATGGGCGATGGATTGTGGGCTATGGGCATACGCGCACGGCGCGGCCGGGCCTTGCGGTGAGCTCGCGGGACGCCGAACTGGTGCTGGTGCATTCCGATCTGCCGCCTATCGAGCAGCTGATCCAGGACGAAGTGCTCGCCCCGCTGACCCAGAATGAATTTGATGCGCTGGTCTCCTTCGCCTGGAATATCGGGCCGGGCGCGTTCCAGTCTTCCAGCGTCCTGTCGAACCTCAATGAGGGCGACCGGCTGGCGGCGGCGTCCGACATGTGGCTGTGGCGCCGGGGACGGGTGAGCGGCGAGGTGAAGATCATCGACGCGCTGGTGCGCCGGCGGGCGGCGGAGATTTCGCTGTTCCTGACGCATCCTTCGGGGCCGGCTGCCGTGCCGGGTGCGCTGATCCGGCCGATTCCGGAAGATGGCGGGCAGCCGTTCCCGCAGCCGCCGGAGCGGGCTGTTATCATCGAGGCGCGGGCAGAGGATGAGCGCCCCGCGGTGCGGGGGGATAGCGGGCCGCAGGCCGCCGCACGCGCGGTGAGTGAACGGATTGCGCGGATATTGGGTGAGAGCCCGCCGCCGCCGCCATCGCGGCCGACGAGGACGCTGGAGCCGGGCGAAGAAGGCCCCAGCGTTGAAGATATTACCCGCGCCATCGCCGATCTGGCGGGGCCTGCGGAGGATGAGCCCTTGCCGCAGCCGCCGGGCGTGGTCAAAGGCCCTCCCGATGGTATCGAGCGGCGGCGCGCGGCGCGGCCCGCGCCGGCGGCGCCTGTGCCGGAAGCGACAGTCAGCGCGGCACCTGAGACCCCGCAACCGCCGGTGCCTGAAGCGCCGCTGCCACCGGCAGAGGGCGTGATCGTGGACGATCTGGCGCCTGTGGAAATCGACCAGAATGGCATCCAGCGGGCGCTGGAAGAGAATGGCGGCGGCCAGCGCCTGACGGGCGCTGAGGCGCTGGGCCGGTGGGTGCCTTATGCGCTGCTGTCGGGCCTCGGGCTGGTGAGCCTGGTTCTGGGCGTACGCGAGCTGGTGGATGTGGCCGCTGAACCGGCGCTGTATGAAGGCGAGACCTGGCTGGGGCCGCTTCTCTCGCTGGGGGGCGGGTTCCTGTTTGTGGTGGCGACCTATTATCTCTACCGGGCGATGACGCAGGACGACTGAGCCGGTGACAGGCGGGCAGGCCCTTGCTAGGAAAGGGCCATGCTGACGAACACATATCCCACGCTTAACTTCGATCTCGGTGAAACTGCGGACATGATCCGCGAGACCGTGAAAAACTTTGCCCAGAACGAGATTGCGCCGCGCGCGTCCGAAATCGACCGGACGGACAAGTTCCCGCGCGACCTGCTGCCGAAGATGGGGGAGCTTGGCCTCCTCGGCATCACGGTAGAGGAGGAATGGGGCGGCACCGGGCTCGGCTATCTTGAGCATGTGGTGGCGATGGAGGAAATCTCCCGCGCGTCGGCCTCTGTGGGCCTGTCCTATGGCGCGCACTCAAACCTCTGCGTCAACCAGCTGCGCCGCTGGGGCAATGACAGCCAGAAGGCGCGTTACCTGCCCAAGCTGATCTCCGGCGAGCATCTGGGCAGCTTGGCGATGAGCGAGAGCGGGGCAGGCTCGGATGTGGTTTCGATGAAGCTGCGCGCCGACAAGAAGGGCGATCGCTATGTGCTGAACGGCACCAAGATGTGGATCACCAATGCTCCGGATGCGGACACTCTCGTCGTGTATGCGAAGACTGATCCGGCAGGCGGCTCGAAGGGCATCACGGCCTTCCTGATCGAGCGTGGCTTCAAGGGTTTTTCGGTGGCTCAGAAGCTCGACAAGCTCGGCATGCGCGGATCGGAAACCGGCGAGCTGGTGTTTGAAGACTGCGAAGTGCCAGAAGAAAACGTGATGGGCCCGGTGGGCGCGGGCGCGCGCATCCTGATGAGCGGACTGGACTATGAGCGCGCCGTGCTTTCGGCGGGACCGACGGGCATCATGCAGGCCTGTCTCGATGTCGTCATCCCCTATATCCATGACCGCAAACAGTTCGGCCAGTCCATCGGCGAGTTCCAGCTGGTGCAGGGCAAGCTGGCGGATATGTATGTGCAGATGAATGCGGCGAAGGCGTATGTCTATGCCGTTGCCAAGGCCTGCGACCGGGGCGAGACGGCGCGCAAGGATGCGGCCGGCGCTATTCTGTATGCGGCAGAAACGGCTACCAAGCTGGCGCTGGATGCAATACAGCTGCTGGGCGGGAACGGCTATATCAACGAATATCCGACTGGCCGCCTGCTGCGCGATGCCAAGCTCTATGAGATTGGCGCGGGGACGAGCGAAATCCGCCGCTGGCTGATCGGCCGGGAGCTGTTTGCGGAGACGGCGTAAGGATCGCTGAAGGGCCATGCGCGTTGAGGAGATTGCCGGGCGGCGTGTGCTTTTCTTTGCGGAGGAAGGCCGCCTGCTGGCATCGACCGGAGACACGAATGATTTCATTTCCGATGTATGGTCGCAGGACGCGGACATGACCGCCATTCCGCTTTCCCGCCTCGGTCCGGATTTCCTGAAGCTCAGTACACGGCTGGCCGGGGAAGCGATTCAGAAGTTCGTCAATTATGGCATTCCACTTGCGATCCTCGGTGACGTGACCCAGCCTGTGGCACAGAGCGGCGCGCTACGGGACTTCATCTATGAGTCCAATAAGGGGAAGGCAGTCTGGTTCCTACGGGATGCGGATGCGTTGCGCGGGCGGCTGACGGGCACCGCGCCATGAAACGGGCGGTGACGGTCTTCGGGTTGCTGGCTGCCATTCTGGTTGTGCTGATAGGCGTGGCGCTGACGCTGGCGCGAACCGAGGCAATGGAGCGCGCGGAGGCATTGGCGGGGCAGAGCGAGGTGGCGCGCACGCCACACGGCCTTGTTGAATATGCCATCCGGGGCGAGGGGCCGCCGGTTCTGGTGATCCACGGCGCGGGCGGCGGGTTTGATCAGGGGCTGCTGCTGGCGGACGCCGTGGGCGGGCCGGGGCGGCGCTGGATTTCCGTGTCGCGGTTCGGGTATCTCAGAAGCCCGCTTCCGGGGGAGGCATCTACGGCGGCGCAGGCGGACGCGCTGGCAGACTTTTTGGCGGGGCTGGGGATCGATCGGGTGGGCGTGCTGGCGATGTCGGGCGGGGCGCCGCCAGCCCTGCAACTGGCGGCGCGGCATCCGGACAGGGTGGGCGCGGTGGTGCTGCTGTCGCCGGCGCCGTTTACGCCCTTTGGCGGGGATGTGGAGGGGCGGCCCGTTCCGGCGGCTGTCTATACGGCGATTGCGGGCAGCGATGTCGGCTTCTGGCTGATGAAGCGGCTGGCGCCGGGGACGCTGAGGGCAGCTTTCGATGCGCGGCCGGAATTGCTGGAGGCGGCGGAGGATATTGATTTTGTGGACCGGCTGGTTGAGGGGTTTCAGCCCGCTTCCGGCAGATTGGCGGGGTTGCGTAACGAAATTGCTGCTGTCGATCCGCAGGCGGAGTATGATCTGGAAACGATCCGCGCGCCGGTGCTGGTCGTCCACGCGGCGGATGACCGGCTCAACCCTGTTGCCATCAGCGAGACGATTGCGGCGCGGATCAGCGGCGCGGAGTTCATCCGCTACGATAACGGCGGGCATCTGCTGCTTGGCCATCACGGCGACCTGCGAGGGGTGATTCCGGATTTTCTGGCGGGGGCTTCCGGGGAATGAAATACCTGACGGCATTTCTGGGCGTGCTTATGGCGGGCTGCGCGCATGCGGCGGAGCCTGCGCGCATTGCAGAAGAGGGCAGCCCTTGTGTGGCGGACCGGGCGGCATTGATGGCGCTCGATTACTGGGAATTCGATCAGGGAACGGAAGGTATTCGGTCTGTGATGGCCACGCCAGGGTGCGAGCTTGTCGCCGCTGATCTTCGCCGGGATTATCACGCCGCGCTGCGCGCCAGGGGCGCGCCCGTGATGATCACCCTGCCAAATGACGAGGAATGGCCGATCAGTGAGACTGGGGAGATGTCCATTCTCTACTGGCATGAAGGCCAGCTGCGCGCGTTTGCGGGCGACGAAGAGGGGGCGGCTTATTTGTTCGAGCAGTCGTTGAATACGCCCGAGACGAGCCATTATGGCTGGGATGAGTATGTGCGGGGCAGCATAGCCTTCCTGCGCAGCGATCTGGGCGCGCTGGAGGCCGCGCGAGAAGCGATGGCCGGCAAGACCTCACCCGGCTATGGCGACCTCAATCTGGGTGTTCTGGATGGGCTGATCGCCTGCTTCGGACGCAGCTATAAGGAGGCCTACGGCGCGCCGGAATGTAACCGGCGGCCGGGCGTGGCACCCTGAAGGCTATCTGTATTTGTCCGGGTTGGCGGCGATGAGCTCTTCCAGCTTGGGCTGGCCCTGGACGAGTCCTTTGGTGAGCTGGGCGGTGATGGGCCCGCCGAGGAAGAGAGGCGCGCTGGCCTTGCCGGACCAGCGCATTTCGCAGCCGCCCTCGACGGGCACGACGCGGTAATCTTCGACGGTGGCGGAGACCGGTAGGGTGGACCGCTCGAAGCGGAAGGCCATGCGGCGGCCTTCTTCCCAGGCGAAGAAGGTTTCTTCCACCTTCTGTTCGCCAATCTCTACCGTGCGGGTGGTGCCCGGCCCCCAGGGTTTTGGGCTGGTCCAGGTGACTTTTGTAATCGGCAGCCAGAGTGTCCATGTCTCGGCGTCGAGCAACGCGTTCCACACCATTTGCGGCGGGAAGGGATAGCGGTGCACCGCGCTGCCCTGCTTTGCGGTGGCGAGGTATTCTTCGCCGACGGATTTGTGAACTTTCAGCGGCTTGGCCATGGCTTGCTCTCCCCAATATACCTGAAGCGGTGGGTCTTCACGGAGAGTATAGGCACGCTCGTCCGGCCGTCTACGGACGGGTGAGCCTTTTGTTGAGCTCACGCCACGTCAGGCCGCAGCGTCAGCCTGCCGCCAGAAGGGCCTCTGTTTCCTCCGCCGGGACGGAAAGAATCTGACTGATGACAGTGATCATCGTGCGCTCCTCGATAGGCTTGGAGACGTAGCCGTCAAAGCCCTTGGCGAGGTATTTCTCCCGGTCGCCATGCATCGAATCTGCGGTCAGTGCGACGACCGGGACGAGGCGATTGAGGCTACCCGAAGTGCGCAGCCGCTTGAAGGCTTCGTCACCATCAAGGCCCGGCATGTGAATGTCCATCAGCACAATGTCGAAGGTTTCGCGATTCATGATCTCGAGGGCTTCGTTGCCATCGCAGGCTTCGCGGATGACGATGCCATAATACTCCAGGAAAGAGCGGGCGACACGGCGGTTGATCCCGTTATCGTCCACCACCAGCGCGCGGCAGCCCGTAAGGCCGGTCCGAGGCGTGCGCACGGGCATGTGTACCATGTTGGATGTGTCGCCCACGCTCATGGTGGAGGGCTGGGCCATGAACTTCAGTGTAAAGATGGAGCCGCGGCCTGCCTGGCTGACGGCCGTAACATCGCCGCCCATCATGCGGGCGAGGCGCCGGGTAATCGACAGGCCAAGGCCTGTGCCGCCGAACTTGCGGGTGGTGGAGCCATCTTCCTGGGCAAAGCTTTCGAAGATGCGGTCCAGCTTGTCTGCCGCGATGCCGACGCCGGTATCGGAGACGTGGATGACGACGCGGTGGGCGCCATTTTCCTGCGGTTCGGAAGTGACCACGATCATCACTTCCCCCTGGCTGGTGAACTTGATGGCGTTGGAAACCAGATTGCCGACACACTGGCGCACGCGTACCGGATCGAAGATCAGGCGCGAGGGTACGCTGGGGTCAACAAACAGGCGGATATTGATGCCCTTTTCCTGGGCGGCGGCTTCATGCAATTTGAACAGACCACTGAGCTTGTGGCGCAGATCGCCCGGCACCGGGGAGAGGTCCATCCGGCCGGCTTCGATCTTCGACAGGTCCAGAATGTCGTTCAGCAGCACCATCAGCGTATTGCCGCTGTCGAGGATGACGCCGACCTGTTCGGCCTGCGTCTCCGTCAGCTTGCTATGAGCGAGCACCTGCGCCATGCCGAGGACGCCGTTCAGAGGTGTACGGATTTCATGGCTCATATTGGCCAGGAATTCCGATTTGAGGCGCGTGGCCTGCTCGGCGCGGTTGAGAGCGTCCCGCAGTTCGTGGGCCTTGCGGCGTTCCTCGCGCACATCGCGGATATAGGTGATGAATACCATCTCATCGTCGCTGCCCCAACGGGCGCTGGATGTGGAGGCCTGCACACGGATCTTCTCGCCGCTCTGCGTGAAGGCTTCGGCATCGGACACATGGCGGATCAACTTACCATCTTCGATGTCTGAGACGACCTTGTTGCCGAGGGATTTCTGCGGCTCGAAGATTTTCACGCCGAACAGGATGCCGACATCGTTGCCGAGCAGTTCTTCTTCCGAATAGCCAAGCAGTTCGCAGATGGCGTGGTTGACGTAGTGGATGCGGCTCACTCGGTCCGTGATGACGATGCCGTGGATGGCATGATCGCAGGCGGCGCGGGCAAGCTCGAAGCGCTTCTGTGCCGCGTCGCGTTCCTCAGCCAGTTCTGTAACCTCGTGGGAACAGGCCAGGGCGCCATTTTCCGTCGGCGTGATGACGGTTTTCATCACCTTGCCGAGCATCTTCGCGGCGCGGCCATGGCCGGTCATGTAAGTGATCGGCTCACCGGTCTCGATCACCTTGATGACGTTTTTCGTCATCTCAGACTCCCGATAGGCGGGGTCGAACTCGAAGACGCGCATACCGACGACGCTGCCGCCCCCCGGCAGGATTGATTCGTTCATCAAGCGGTTGGCGTCGATCCATTGAAGATCAATGATCGCGCCATTTTCGTCACGCACCGGAGCAATTTCACAAACGACAACTGGCAGCAGGTCAAACAGACGTGCATCCATCGAGCGAATCCTTAAGGCCATCTATTTCTTTTTAAGGAAACATCAGCGTACAAGCTTAACGGAGCGTTGATATTTCACGCTTTTGGGGCGTGGTTTCGCTTCAGGCGGGGCAGCAGAGACTCAGGATCTCGTGGCCCTTCAGGGCATCCATGGCTGCTTTGTAGCCAGCTTCGACAGAAGCCTCATAAGCTTTCCAGTCTCGCAGTTCTATGTCAGGCAGTTCCGGCAGAATCAGAATGTCGGCCTTGTCGCGCGGGGTGAGACGGTCATCCCGGATGGTGGCGGCGCGCATCAGGAGGCCGGCGATTGGTGGCGGAGACGAGAAACCGCGCTTGAACACCCATTGCCAGAAATTTTCGGGATGGACGAATTCCTCCCGGTTCAGACCATCCCGGATGGCCGATACATCCGAGCCGATGACAAAGCCTTGATGCAGTTCCCGCATCGATTCGACGGGGAAATTGTCGAGTACGGCGCCGTCGACGAGGATATCTTCCCCTTCGACGAAGGGCGGCAGGATGCCCGGCAGGGAGATGGTGGCGCGCAGGGCTGTGCGCAGCAGACCGCAGCGGTGCAGCTTGGCCTGACCGTCGGTGAGGTTGGTGGAAAGGGCGAAGAAGGGGATTTGCAGGTCGCCGATGTCAATCTCACCGAAGTGTTCCTGCAGGCGCTGGTTGACGCGCTTGCCTTTCACCATGCCGACCACGGGCAGAGTATAGTCGCCCAGGGGATTGGTTTCGACGAAGGCCTTGCGGATGCGCCGGTCGATTTCCTCGTCACTCCAGCCGATGGCGACACAGGCGGCGACAACCGCCCCCATGGAGGCCCCGCCGGCAAAGTCTATCGGGATGCCCAGTTCACGGATGGCGCGGATGGCGCCGATATGGCTGTAGGCCCGCGCGCCGCCGCCAGAGAGTACGAGGCCGACAGACCGGCCAGTCATGATGCGGGCCAGGCGCATGGCATCGGCGCCATTATCGCCCTGCCAGTGGAAAAGGCGCTTCGCCCCTGCCGCCTGCAGCCATTCCTGCGGACGGGAGGCGCGGCGCTCCGCGCCCGGATGGATGAGGACAATGTCGATGAGCTTGAGGCGCTGGGCAGGAGAAGTGTCTTCGGGCATCAGCGGGGTAGACGGGCGCGCATCAGAGCGGGCCAGCACCCAGATCCGGTCTGCTTGGCGCGTTGACAGGCGGAACCAGGGCGTGTCGCCGATAGCGGCTATCAGGATGACGGCGTCATACTCGGTTTCCAGTTGGTCGAAGAAGGCGGCGGGCTTTTCGCTCCCTTCGGTCTCCTCAACAATGACGGCCCGCTTCCCAAAGCGGGCAAGAGCGGATTTCAGCGCCCGGGCGCGCAGGCCAAGGTCGATGGTGGGGGAGGTGGAGAGGAGGGTGTAAACCTTGGGGGCGGCTTCGCCGGTGCGTTGATCCCCCCTGCCCAGACGGCGCAGGATGATGCGGATCATGCCTTCCAGAAGCTCGGGCTCTGACTTGACCAGCAGCTTCCAGCCTGCCCGCGACAGGGCGATGACCTCAGAATCCCGCAGGGCATAGACCGAGCCTGAATGGGGCCTGTCTTGTCCTTCGCCCTCTGTATTGCTGCCGACACCGCCCAGGAACAGAGCCATCTCGCCGACTGGCTCGCCGGGGCGGATATGGCCGACGAACTCGCCTTTGGCGCCGAAGGCACCGAGCGCGCCCGACAGGACGAAATAGATGGAATCAGCCGGCTCTCCAGCCAGAAACAGCGGCTGGCCGGCGGGCAGGGCGAACCAGCGGGCCTCCTTGCCGGCGGAGCGCATAGCCCGCTGGGAGACGTCCTTCAGAAGAGGGATCGTCTTCAGATCGGGGGTAATTTCCTTGCGTAGGAGGCCGAACATGCCGGTGTTACCTGAACTCTCGAGAGGGCAGCTGCAAGACCTCTAGCACAAAAGAGTTTACCAACGGGTGACAGCCCGAAGCCGGGCGGTTAATCCTGCCGCAACGAAAAGTAAGGGAGGGCCCATGCCGGTCCTGAAATCTGCGCTGGATGTTTCCGGCGCCAAATTCGCTGCAAATCGCGCGGCCATGGAAAAGCTCGTAGCGGAGCTGCGCGCAAAGACGGCAGAGGCTGCCCTCGGCGGCCCGGAAGACAGCCGCAGGCGCCACACAGAGCGCGGTAAGCTTCTGCCGCGTGAGCGGGTGGAGCGGCTGATCGATCCGGGCAGCGCGTTCCTGGAGATCGGCGCGCTGGCAGCCCATGGCATGTATGATGGCGAGGCGCCGGGCGCGGGCCTGATCACGGGCGTGGGCCGGGTGGAAGGGCGCGAGTGCCTGATCGTCTGCAATGACGCGACGGTGAAGGGCGGGGCCTATTTCCCGGTGACCGTGAAGAAGCACCTGCGGGCGCAGGAAGTGGCAATGGAAAACCATCTGCCTTGTATCTACCTCGTCGACAGCGGCGGCGCGAACCTGCCCCATCAGTCTGAAGTGTTTCCCGACCGCGAGCATTTCGGCCGCATCTTCTACAATCAGGCGCAGATGAGCGCGAAGGGCATTCCTCAGATTGCCGCCGTGATGGGAAGCTGCACTGCCGGGGGCGCGTATGTGCCCGCCATGAGCGACGAAACGGTGATCGTGCGCAAGCAGGGCACGATCTTCCTGGGCGGCCCACCACTGGTGAAGGCGGCGACGGGCGAGGAGATTTCGGCCGAAGATCTGGGCGGGGCCGATGTGCATGCGCGCCGCTCGGGCGTGGCGGACCACTATGCCGCGCATGATGCCCATGCGCTGTCCATCGTGCGCTCAATTGTCCGTACGCTGGCAAAGACGAAGCCGCAGCCATTTGAAATTCAGGCGCCGGCAGAGCCGCTTTATGATCCGCGCGAGATGCATGGGCTGGTGCCGCAGGATGTGCGCGAGCCGTATGATGCGCGTGAAGTGATTGCGCGCACGGTGGACGGATCAGAATTCCACGAGTTCAAGAAGCTCTATGGCGAAACGCTGGTCTGCGGCTTTGCGCATATCTATGGGATGCCGGTGGCGATCCTGGCCAATAACGGCATCCTCTTCTCCGAGAGCGCACAGAAGGCGGCACATTTTATTGAGCTGGCCGATCAGCGGCGCATTCCGCTCGTCTTCCTGCAGAACATCACCGGCTTTATGGTGGGCTCCAAATATGAAGCCGGCGGGATTGCCAAGGATGGCGCCAAGATGGTGACGGCGGTGGCCACGGCCAGCGTGCCGAAATTCACCGTGGTGACTGGCGGTAGCTTTGGCGCGGGTAATTATGGCATGTGCGGGCGTGCCTATTCACCGCGTTTCCTCTTCATGTGGCCGAATGCGCGGATTTCCGTGATGGGCGGCGAGCAGGCGGCGAGCGTTCTGGCGACGGTGAAGCGCGACGGCATCGAGCGGCGCGGCGGACAATGGAGTGCGGAAGAAGAGAACAGCTTCAAGCAGCCGATCCGCGATCTCTACGAGACCGAAGGCAATCCGTATTTCTCCACCGCGCGGCTGTGGGATGATGGCATCATCGACCCTGCCGACACGCGGCGCGTTCTGGGGCTGGCGCTCTCGGCCAGCCTCAACGCGCCGTTTGGCGAGCGCGGGTTTGGTGTGTTCCGGATGTAAGCGATCCCCTCGCCGCATGTCTGCGGGAGGGGCGCTTTTGAAAGGGCAGGGTGCCTGCTTGGTTCAGAGCTGGACGTGCTTGCTCTTGCCAAGGTCTGGCTGCTCGTCCGTGATGTTGGCTTTGGTGACTTCAAAGAACACGCCGAGGGCGGATTTGTCCGATGCCCAGAGCGCAGCATCATGCGGCACGAATTTCAACATCATGAGTTTGGGGTCTTCAGGGCCGTCGGGATACCAGGCTTCGACCATTGGGCCCCAGAATTTCTCGATGGTGGCTTTGTCGTGGTGCGGAGCAAGTTCCCCGCGCACGCAGGCCTGATAGTCGCTGTCGATGTGGCACATATGGACCATGCCGGGCGATTGCAGGACGGTTTGGCCAAGTTCGCTGGTCTTGTCTGAGTAGAAGTAGATGATGCCGGCTTCTTCATCCACCTGCGGCGCCATCGGCTGCATATGCTGATCATGATCGGGCGAGCCCAGCATGACGCACCGGCTACCCTTGATTTCTTCCAGCAGCTGGCGTTGCGGATTCTGTTCAAATTTCTTCAGATTGGCCATATCGCTCTCCTTGGGATGTCCCTGCCCAACGCGGAGTGTGCGCGCATGTTCCCTCATGGGGAGGACGGGGCCCCGTCTTCTGAAGGTCCGGAAAGATGTATAAGGACACCTACCTATCAACCTGAGCGGATTTTGCGGGTAGCGCTTGTCTCCAGAGGAGGCTCAGTCATGACCCAGACCATCTGCATCATCGACGGACATCCTGACCCGGACCCCGCCCGGCTTTGCCGCGCGCTGGCGGCCTCCTATGCCGAGGGCGCCATTTCGGCGGGATATGAGGTCACCCGCATCAACATCTGGGAACTGAAGATCCCGCATCTGGAAAAGAATGAGGATTTCCTCACCCCGCCCTCTGAACCGATCCTGAGCGAGCGGGAGAAAATCACGGCCGCTGATCATATCGTCATCCTATTTCCGCTCTGGCTGGGCGGGATGCCGTCAAAGTTGCGGGCCTTCTTCGAGCAGGCGGCGCGAGGCGGGTTCTTTGTGGCAGATCCGGAGAAAGCGGGGAACTGGCCGCGCCAGATGATGGCGGGCAAATCGGCGCGTGTCGTGATCACCATGGGAATGCCCGGCTCGGTTTACCGCGTGCTCATGGATGCGGGCAGCCTGAAGGCACTTGAGCGCGGGATTCTGGGCCTTTCCGGCTTCCGTCCGGTTCGCCATACCATCCTTGGTGGGGCTGCGGATGTCTCGTCTGAGCGGTTCCATGCCTGGAAAAGCCAGATGTGGGAACTCGGGCATTCTGCAGCATAGACTGCAGAGGCGTTAATCCTGCCACAAAATAGCCTTCAGACTGACAGGCTTTTAACGGATCGATGTTCGCGTTCATGCGTCCTTCATGCAAGGCGCCGGCCAACCCGGTGTCAGTCAAAGGAGTGAAACACATGATCCGCGTAACCCTGATTTCCGCTGCTGCTCTTGTTGGTGCCATGGGCGCCTACGCCGATGAAAAGACGACGTTTGCCGACGTTGACACCAATGCCGATGGCGTGATCAGCGCTTCGGAGTTCATCGCTCACAAGACCGCTGACGGCAAATATACCGAAGTGGAAGCTGCCGCGAAGTTCGAGGAAGCTGCCGGTATGGACGGCCAGATCACCGAAGCCGACTGGGAAGCGATGAAGGCTGAGCGCAAAGCCGACAAAGCCGACTCCACGGGTGATACCAACTGATAATCCTACCAGTCTGAAGATCCCATCCGTCTCGATCTTCAGATATGACATGACCTTTCAGCGTCATGACAGGGCCTGTCTCTCTTTGAGAGGCAGGCCTTCGTCGCGTTGGCGGGTGCGGGTTTTCCTCAGGAATGGACCAGCTTCCCAACGCAGCTACTGGACATTTCCCCCCGGCTGAAGTCGATGGGGAACCAGCGGCTTCTTGCGCCGCCGAAACGCTGCGTAAGAGTGTACCACCCATGCCCGAGACGGCGAATCGATTTGATTTCATCCGGCTGGCGCTCGCTGCCGGTGTGTTCGTCTATCATGGCGCTGCGATCGGCGCGGCGCAGCCCTTCGGGCCGCTGGAGTGGTCGCTTTCCCATATTGCCGAATTGTCGATCCAGGGCTTCTTCATTGTCTCTGGTCTGCTGGTCGCAGGCTCTTTTGAGCGTGCCTCGAGCCTTCTGGATTATGTGGGCAAACGAGCCCGCCGCCTGTATCCCGCCTATGCGGCGATCATCCTTGTCCCGGCGGCGATCAGCCTTGCCATGACGCGGGATGTTCAGGGCGTTGCGAGCTATCTGGGGGCCAATCTTGTCTTCCTGAATTTTCTCTCGCCCACGCTTCCGGGGCTGTTTGAGGGCAACCGTTTTCCGGAGGTGAACGGCGCGCTGTGGACGCTGAAAATCGAGGTGATGTTCTATATCGCCCTGCCGATTATCCTCCTTGTGCTGAGGAGATTTGGGGCGCTCTGGTGGGTTCTGATCGCGGCGATTTACGCGGCCGGGGAGGCCTGGGCCTATTTTGTGCCGCAACTGGCGCCGGGCGGGTATGGGCCCGAGCTGGGGCGCCAGCTGCCGGGCCAGATGGCCTTTTTCGCCATGGGCATTGCGCTTTGGAAGGCGTCCCCCGGCATACAGCGGCGCTGGGCGGCGCTGGCACTGTGCGGCACGGCACTTCTCGGAGCAAGTTTTCTCTATCCGTTTCTGGAGCCGCTTAGAGCTTTCGCGCTGGCCGGAGTCATCGGCGCGATTGCCTGGGCGCCGGGGCCAAAGCTCAATGTGGCGCGCTATGGTGATGTCAGCTATGGGCTCTACATAACCCACTTTCCGATCCTGCAGGCCCTCGCCGCGGCCGGGCTGGCTACCAGCCTGGGACTTGCGGCTTACCTTGCCCTTGCGACAGCGCTGACCCTCGCCGCCAGCTTCGCGCTGTGGCACCTTGTCGAGAAGCCTGCCTTGCGCCCGTCCAGCCACTATCGCAGGGTGGCCAGAGAAAGTTGAAACAGGAAAATCCCAATGCGTGACTCAGAATATGATCTGATCCGGTTTGAAGCCACGGAAGAGGGGCTTGCGGTCGTTACGCTGAACCGGCCTGATGTGCACAATGCCTTCAATGCCGAACTGATCGCCGAGTTGACGGATGTGTTCACGATGATTTCGGAACAGCCGACCATTCGCATGATGATCCTGCGTGGTGAGGGGCCTTCATTTTCTGCGGGCGCAGACCTCAACTGGATGAAGCGCGCGGCGCTGCATTCGCGTGACGACAATGAGACGGACGCCCTGCGCCTGGCCGAGATGTTGCGGCGCCTCTATGAGATGCCGCAAATGACACTGGCGCTGGTGCAGGGCGCGGCTATGGGCGGGGGCGCGGGTCTCGTGGCGGCGTGCGATGTGGCAATTGCCAAGGCGGGTACCCAGTTCCGCTTTTCCGAAGTGCGCCTCGGTCTCACGCCGGCCACCATCAGCCCCTTTGTAGTGCAGGCCATTGGCCCGCGTTGGGCGAAGGCGCTGTTTCTGACGGCGGATGGTTTTGATGCGGCGTATGCGGAGAAAATCGGCCTGGTGCATTATGTGGCCGAAGACGACGTGAAGATGGGCGAGCTTCAGGAGCATATCGCGCGGCTGGTGTTCTCGGCTGCTCCCGGGGCTGTGGCCGATGCCAAGCAACTGGTCGTAGATGTCACCGGAATGGAAATCGATACTTCTCTGATGCACACCACCGCCAAGCGGATCGCGGCGCGCCGTGTCTCCGAAGAGGGGAAGGAGGGCATCGCCGCTTTCCTCGAAAAGCGCGCCCCCTCCTGGAAGAGGTGACCGGGCGCTCTCGTCAGTCGGGGGATAGGTCTACATTGAGGCCGAAATTGCTCAACGTGACCTCAAGCGCCGTGACCGGATTGACCCCGGTTAGCGCTTCTATCTGTCCTCGGAATATGTACGCCAGCAGCGCGAACATGATGATGTAGACAATAAACTGCATCAGCGATTTCAGAATGAAAGCGCCTGCGCTGCCGATAACGAGGCCGATGGCGCCCATGATCAGCGCGCCCTGTACCGGCGAAATGCCGTCCGTCACGAGGCCCTGATTATAGCCGAGATAGGCGCCGATGCCGCCGCCGATGACGCCTGCCAGGCTGGCGAGCCCGGTTCCGGAATTGTAGGCCATGGGGTCCCCCTTGGTTTCAGACCGGTTAAGCATTACGCGATTGCGCGGGCCCCACAAAGCCAGAAATTTACCGTCATCCGGTACTCCGGCTGCCATGTTGCCGCCCCGGTTTGCCGCGAAGGGAAACAGCCATGACGCCAGATGGAAACGTTTCCCACGCCGCCCGCCTTCGCGCCCGCCTCCACGCCGCGCGGGAGGGCTTGCGTGCGCGATATGTGAAAGGGCCGTGGAACCTTGGTGTATTCGAGTTTGTCAGTTTCGGCATCAAGCAGGCCTGGGCCTGCCTGTTTGGCGGGGCAATGCTGGGGTTGCTGCTCCTCACGCACTTTTTCTATCCGGAGGGGGCGGCGCTCTCGCGCTATGATTTCCTGGTGATTGCGGCGGTGGCCCTGCAGGCTGGGCTGCTGCTCAGCGGCCTGGAAACCTGGGAAGAAGCGCGGGTGATCTTCGTGTTCCATGTTGTGGGTACGGTCATGGAGCTGTTCAAGACCGGCGCCGGCAGCTGGATCTATCCGGAGGAGAGCTTCCTGCGGATTGGCGCCGTGCCGCTGTTTTCCGGTTTCATGTATGCGGCGGTCGGTTCTTATCTCGCCCGCGTGTGGCGCATCTTTGAGTTCCGCTTCACGCGGTTTCCACCGCTCTGGCTGCAGGGCCTGCTGGCGCTGGCGATCTACGTGAACTTTTTTGCGCATCACTGGACAGTAGACATCCGCTACGGCCTCTTTGCCGCCACCGCGCTGATCTACCTGCGCACGCTGGTCTGGTTCCGGCCGGATGAAATCCACAGGCCGATGCCGCTGCTGATCGGCTTTTTTCTGGTGGCAGTGTTTATCTGGTTTGCCGAGAACCTTGGAACATTTGCACGCGCCTGGACCTATCCGGGGCAAGAAAATGGCTGGGAAATGGTGTCTTTATCGAAGCTCGGATCATGGTATCTGCTGATGATCATCAGTTTCGTCCTGGTAGCCAGCGTGCACTGGGGCCGGGGAGGCAAGACCAGTGACCATAACCAAGCTGCTCGTCGCTAACCGGGGCGAGATTGCCGCCCGTATTTTCCGCACCTGCCGCGAGCTTGGCATCGAGACCGTCGCCGTCTTTTCCGAGGCGGACCGCGCCGCCAAGCATGTACGCGAAGCCGATGAGGCGGCCTGCATCGGACCGGCGCCTGCGCCTGAGAGCTATCTGCGTGCCGAAGCGATCATTGCCGCCGCGATGGAAACGGGCGCTGATGCGATCCACCCCGGCTACGGATTCCTCTCCGAGAACGCTGCCTTTGCCGAGGCTGTGGTCGCGGCCGGGCTGATCTGGGTCGGCCCGCCGGCGTCCGCCATCCGCGCCATGGGGCCAAAGGATGAGGCCAAGCGCATTGCCGAGGAGGCGGGCGTGCCCGTGCTGCCCGGCTATCGTGGCGAGGCGCAGGACATTGCCACGCTGAAGAAGGCCGCCGCGAAGATCGGCTATCCGCTGCTCATCAAGGCGGTCGCAGGCGGCGGTGGACGCGGTATCCGGCAGGTGTCCAAAGAGGCTGAGTTGGACGCCGAACTCATCAGCGCCGTGCGCGAGGCGGAAAGCGCCTTTGGCGATGGCCGCGTGATGCTGGAGAAGCTGGTTCTGCAGCCGCGCCACATCGAAGTGCAGGTGTTTGGCGATGCCCACGGCAATGTGGTGCACCTGTTCGAGCGGGACTGCTCGCTGCAGCGCCGCCGCCAGAAGGTGCTCGAAGAAGCGCCCGCGCCCGGCATGCCCGAAGACGTGCGCAAGGCGATGACAGAGGCGTCGGTAAAGCTCGCCAAGGCCGTTGGCTATCAGGGTGCCGGTACGGTGGAATTCATCGTGGACGGATCAAAACCTCTGGCGGTGGACACGTTCTGGTTCCTGGAAATGAATACGCGGCTTCAGGTGGAGCATCCCGTGACGGAGATGGTCACCGGGCAAGATCTGGTGGAGTGGCAACTCATCGTCGCTTCGGGCGGCACGCTGCCGCTGGCGCAGGATGAGATCGCACTGAATGGCCATGCCATCGAAGCGCGCATCTGCGCCGAAGATCCGGCAGAAGGCTTCCGTCCAGGCGCAGGCGTGATCCTCGAGTTCGGCCTGCTGAATGAGCCCGATGGCGACATCATCCGCTGGGATACCGGTTTTGAGACCGGTGATCGCGTGCCGTCCAATTACGATTCCATGATCGCCAAGCTGATCGTCTACGGAGATCATCGGGACGAGGCACTGGAACGCCTGACGGATACGCTAGCGCATACGCAACTTGCGGGCGTGCCGTCGAATGCCGGTTTCCTCCGTCGCTGCGCTATGTCGGATGCGTTTCAGACCGGTGCGCATCATGTGAACTGGATCGGCGACAATCTTGACGCGCTGGCCGCTGTGCCGGAGGAACATCGCGAGGCTTCGTTGAACGCAGTGGCGAGCCTTGTGCTGGATGAGGCGCCCGGCCTTTCCCCCTGGTCGATCAATGACGGTTTCCGCCTGAACGCCGCGCCGCGACGCACGATTGTTCTGGCCGCTGATGGCGAGGCGGAGATGGTGGAGGCTGGCATTCCGATGCCGGAGGATGTTCCATTTCCTCTGGTGACGGATATTTCTCCGCGCCGCTATGCCGTTACCTGCGGCGGCGACACGTTTCTGGTAACGATCCCCGAATACAGCGCCGATGCCGACGCCGCGCTGGGCGGCAATGCCGTGAAGGCGCCGATGCCTGGCAAGGTGCTGACCATCACGGCGAAAGCGGGCGACGTGGTGACGCGCGGAGACACGCTGGCCGTTCTGGAAGCCATGAAGATGGAACATGCCCTCGCCGCGCCGCGCGATGGTGTAGTCGAAGCGGTTCACGCCGCAGCAGGCCAGCAGGTGGCCGAGGGCGACCTGCTGGTGTCTCTGGTGGAAGAGTAGGGGGTTAGCTGAGCTCCAGCCCTTCAAGCTCGCCGCTGTCCCGCCAGGCTTTCAGGATGCGGAAATAGGCGTTGGGGCCTTCGCCATAGGAGTTGTTCTGCGCGGCCCGGTCGCTCGGTTTGCCTTCATTATTGTAGTAGCCCGGCGTGCACTCTTCCAGAAACTGCTGGCGCATCACCGCTTTCTCGACGATCTGCTGCACCCAGGCGGCTTCGCCTTCCGGGCTTGCCTCGAAAGTCCCAGCTTGGCGGGCAGAGACTTCGGAGAGGATGTAGGCGATCTGCTCGGCCTGCTCGTCCAGCAGGTGAGGGTAGTTGGCGGTGAAGCCGGCCTGGCCGGGCCCCATCAGGAACATGTTAGGGAAGTTATTGACGGCAAGGCCATGCAGGCTGCGCATGCCGTCCGCCCAATGATCTTTCATGGTCACGCCACCCTTGCCGATGGGGTCATATCCCGCGCGGCGGGTATAGTCCGTGCCCACCTCAAAGCCGGTTGCGTAGACGAGGCAATCGACCTTGTATTCGATACCATCGACAATGATCGAATCCTCCGTGATCCGCTCAACACCCTGACCGCCGGTGTCTACAAGCGTCACATTCGGCCGGTTGAAGGAATTGAGATACGCATCATGGAAGCAGGGGCGTTTGCAGAACTGGCGATACCAGGGTTTCAGCTTGGCGGCGATTTCCGGGTCTTTGATCACCTCATCGACGCGGGCGCGCACCTGTTCCATCTTCTTGAAGTCTGCCAGCTCGGCAAGTTCTGCCAGACGCTCCGGCGAGAGTCCCTTCTTGTCACCGGAACTGGCAATGAAAAGGATGTTGCGGATAATGTCCGTCCACCCGTCCTGCACAAGGTCCTCAGGCTCATAACCGCCGGACACCAGGGTATTGAAATTCTCCATGCGGCGGCGCTGCCAGCCGGGCTGCAGGCTTTTGGCCCAATCCAGATCGGTGGCGCGGTCATTGCGCACATCGATGGAAGATGGCGTGCGCTGGAACACGTAGAGATGTTTGGCGCCTTCGGCGAGATGGGGTACGCATTGCACGGCGGTTGCGCCCGTGCCGATGATGCCGACGACCTTGTCTTTCAGTTTCGTCAGACCGCCTGTGCTGTCCCCGCCCGTATACTGATAATCCCAGCGGCTGGTGTGGAAGCTATGGCCCTTGAAGCTTTCAACGCCCGGAATGCCTGGCAGCTTCGGCCGGTTCAGCGGGCCGTTGGACATGATGACGAACTGCGCGGTGAAGCGGTCGTTCCGGTCGGTCATGATGATCCAGACCTTGCGGTCCTCATCCCATTCCATGCCGGTCACGCCCGTGCCCAGAAGTGCGTTTTCATAGAGATTGAAGTGTTTGGCGATGCGGGCCGAATGCTCGAGAATTTCCGGCGCCTTGGTGTATTTCTCTTTGGGAATGTAGCCGGTCTCTTCCAGCAGGGGCAGGTAGATATAGCTCTCAATATCGCAGGCCGCGCCGGGGTAACGGTTCCAGTACCAGGTGCCGCCGAAATCGCCGCCGGTCTCGATCATGCGGATGTCCTTGAAGCCTGCCTTGCGCAGGTGCGCTGCAGACAAGAGCCCGCCAAAGCCGCCGCCGATCACGGCCACCTCGACATGATCGGTCACCGGGGCGCGGGCCACGCGCTCCGTATACGGGTCTTCCAGATAATGGGCGAACTGGCCGGCAACATTCACATATTGCTCATTGCCATCCTTGCGCAGGCGCTTGTCACGTTCCGCGCGGTAGCGGTCGCGCAGCTGGTTGGGGTCAAATCCCAGATCAAGGGCGGCGTCGTCAGCCATGTGTCATTCCTCCCAGGTACGGATGCGGGATCTCTGCCCATCATTTCTCGTCCAATGAGAGAAACTAACCGCGATTTTCAGCCGCTAACAGCCGTCACCCTGCGTCAGCCACCAATCCCGGTCAGCGCGCGCAGCACCACGAAAAGCAGGATGCCCGCGCCGATATACAGCCAGGTATTGCTGCCATCTGGCGTGCCCTTGGGGTTTTCCGGGGTGCGACCAAGCAGCCGGTCAAGCTCTCGCTGCTTGCGCACCTCCTGGGGCATTTCATGCCAGTCCAGCGCCTCGCGCACGCGGCGCAGCCAGGCGTTCATGTGGCGCTCTGCCGGGTGGTTGGACGGCTGGCGCACCCAGCCGAATTGTCCGTCCAGATCGTCAAACAGGCGTACCGTCAACCAGCCAGGCAGTTGCACATCGCCCGTCTCGGCATAATAGCCCGTTGCGTGGCAGAGATAGTTGCGCACCTGCCATTGCAGGGCGCGGTATTCATCAATCCCTTCCAGTTCTGGATGGTTGAACAGGGCATCAAGATCGGCGCGGGAGGGCGGCCCCCAGGGGGAGATCAGTGCCTCGTGCAGCTTCTGCATGGCCGCGTCGATGCGCCGGTCGAAATCGGTGGGGACGTATTCTTCTTCTTCTTCATCGAAATCTGCATCTTGGTCATCTTCAGCGTTCGGGGCCAGCGGGGCAGTGCGGGTAGCCGTATCTGACGCCTGTTCTGTCAGCGTTTCGCTGTGTCCGTCCCCTGACGGATCAGAACAGGCCTCCGTTCCGGTTTCGACTTCAGCGTCCTCATCATCCTCTTCATAATCTGCGGGATATTCTGCCCGCCAGCGCGCCTCCTGCCGCGCGCGCTCGAAAGCCTCGCGCAGGGCCATGAACGCCGCCCGGTCATCTTCGGGCCGGGTGACCTTCAGGCGCTCCGCATAGGCTTTGCGGATGTTGGCTTCGGTGGCGGTTTTCCGGTCGAGGCCGAGCAGGGTGAAGGGGTCAGAAGACATCCTCGCCCTCGAACCGGCTCAGGATTTCTTCGATCTGGGCGCGGGCATCCTGGATCTGGCGCTTGTCATGGGTGTGCAGCACCGCCTCGAACTGGGCGAGGATGTGACCGATATGCTGGCGCTGATCGCCGAGGCTGTTTTCATAGGCCGCGCGCAGGCGGGCGATGATGGCAGCGTTTTCCTGCTCGTCGCGCGGGTGGATTTTCAGGGCGGTGAGTTCCTTGAGGCGTTTGTCGATCTCGGCGCGGGTCATTGTGCCGGGTGTGCCTTCAATCACGAGACGGAGGGTTTTCTTCGTGGCCACCGGTGTGGCCTCCACCTCCAGGATGCCGGAAGTGTCGTAGGTATAGCGCACCTCCACCGTCTTGTCGGCCTTCAGGTCAGCGGGCAGGGGCACGCGCAGCTGGCCGATGCGCACATTATCGCGCACGAAGGGGCTTTCGCCCTGATAGATCATCAGGTTGATCTCGCGCTGGTGCTGTTCCAGCGGGCTGATTTCGTTGGCGCGGCTGGCGGGCACCACCGTGTTGCGCTCGATCAGCGGCGAGAAATGGCCCGGCTCCCACTGGTTCGGCCCCAGCGGCACGGAGACTTCGTAGCCGAGGGTGAAGGGGCAAACGTCTGTCATCACCACATCGTCAAGCGCGGCATGGCGGGCGGCGAGACCGGCCTGGACCGCTGCGCCAAGGGCGACGACATGATCGGGATCGATCGAGTGTTCCGGGAAGCGTTTGAACAGGCGTGTGATCAGCCCGCGTACGGCCTGCATGCGGGTGGCGCCGCCGACAGTGATGATGCGGTGCAGGTCGTCCGCCCGGAGGCTCGCGTCAGAGATGGCGCGCTGGATGGGCATCCGCAGGCGTTTGAGAAGCTCATCGGTGATCTCGTCAAACTTCTCCCGCGAGATGGAGACGGGGCGGGCCTCGCCCTTGATCACATATTCGCCGGTGGCCTCGGCTTTTTCCGAGAGCTGGTGCTTCAGCCGGTTGGCGAGGGCGCGCAGGCGGGCACCTTCCTCGCGGCTGACATCCTTGGGCTGGATGCCCAACTGGCGGCCGAGTTCTGTCGCCAGCGTATCTGTGAAATCCTCCCCGCCGAGAAAGGCGTCACCGGCCGAGGCTCGCACTTCCATCACGCCTGAGAACATCTCAAGGATCGAGACATCGAACGTGCCCCCGCCGAGATCGACGACGAGGAAGGTGGATTCAGCTTCCTTGTCCTGCAGCCCATAGGCGAGGGCGGCGGCGGTTGGCTCGTTGACGAGGCGGTTGACCTTCAGCCCGGCAAATTCGGCGGCGGTGATGGTAGCTTTGCGCTGGATGTCGTTGAAATAGGCGGGCACGGAGATGACCGCTTCTTCCACCTTCCGCCCAAGATGAGCTTCAGCATCGGCCCGCAGGCTGCCGAGAACCAGGGCGGAGAGTTCTTCCGGCCGGAAGGATTTCTTGCCCAGCTTCACTTCATGATTGGTGCCCATATAGCGCTTGAAGCGGGCGGTGGTGAGATCTGGATGGGTCAGTAGCCGGTCACGGGCGGCGCGGCCCACCAGCACGGCGCCGTCATCGCCATAACCCACAGCAGACGGCGTCATCACCTCGCCCAGCGCATTTGGCACCAGTGTTGGGCCATCCGCCTCGAATACTGCCACAAGTGAATTGGTTGTGCCCAGGTCGATGCCGATGATGGCCTTGTCGGACATGTGGTCTTGCCCCCGCGGGTATGCCTTCTGCACCCTTAGCGCGTCCGCACGCTCAGTCCAGCCGTCCTTTCACCCAGTGCCATGCCTCTGTTACAAAACTGTCCTATGGCGGGGGAACATGCACAAGAAGGAGGCCGCCCCTATGGCGATGATGGACGATAGCGAGAACAAGCCCGTAAACCCCCGCATTGCCGCAGGTGTGGCCACTATCGGCGATGTGATCGGCCAGCGGCTGTCCCGGCGCGGCTTTCTGGGTGGGCTGGGCGCGGTATCTGGCCTGGCGCTGGCCGGATGTGCGCGCGGCGGCGAGGCGCCAGGCCCGGTTGGCAGCCGGGAGGCGGTCAGCGCAGACATACCGGCCTTTCGCTTCGACGAAATCGCCCGAGGCATGGACGAGACGCATCATGTCGCGGAGGGTTACCGGGCCGATGTGCTGATCCGCTGGGGAGACCCGCTATTTGCTGACAGCCCGGTATTCGACCCGGCTAACCAGACGGCTGAGGCTCAGCGCCGGCAGTTCGGGTACAACAACGACTTCATCGGTTATGTTCCGCTGGAGGCCGACAGCGAGGGGCGCGAGCGGGCTCTACTCTGCGTCAATCACGAATATACCTCGACCAACATCATGCTGCCGGGTGTGGCGGCTGGCTATCCTGCATCGATGACGCGGGAGCTGTGCGAAATCGAAATGGCGGCCCATGGTGGATCCGTCGTTGAAATCCGCGAGGAAGACGGCGTGTGGAAGCCGGTAACAGACTCCTATTACAACAGGCGCATTACGGCTGATACGACCAAAATGAGAGTGAGCGGGCCAGCTGCCGGAAGCCCACGTCTTCAGACGACGGAAGACCCTACCGGCGTGGTGGTTTCCGGAACAATGAACAACTGCGCTGGCGGCATCACGCCCTGGGGCACATATCTTATGGCGGAGGAGAACTTCAACGGGAACTTCCTCGGCGAGCTGCCGGAAAATCATCCGGAGGCAGAGAATCACAAGCGTTATGGCGTTCCCTCCGGCTGGTATCAATGGGGCCGTTTCTTCGACCGCTACGATGTCAGCAAGGAGCCCAACGAGCCCAACCGTTTCGGCTGGATCGTTGAGGTTGATCCCACGGATCCCAACCATGTTCCGCGCAAACGCACCGCGCTGGGCCGGTTCAAGCATGAGGGTGCCGAAAGCGTTGTAGCACCTGATGGCCGCGTGGTGGTCTATTCAGGTGATGATCAGAGATTTGATTATGTCTACAAATTCGTGACCAAGGGGAAGTTTGAGCCTGGAAACTGGACGGTGAATGGCGACTTGCTGGATGACGGCACGCTGTATGTGGCGCGGTTTGATGCCGATGGCACGGTGGCGTGGTTGCCGCTGGTCTATGGAACCGGTCCGCTGACGGAAGAAAATGGTTTTGCCTCGCAGGCGGACGTTCTGATCGAAACGCGCCGGGCGGGCGACCTTCTGGGCGCCACGCCCATGGACCGGCCTGAGGACGTGGAGCCCAATGCCAAGACAGGTCGCGTCTACGTCATGCTGACCAATAATGACCGCCGCACGGAAGCGCAGGTGGACGCCGCCAATCCGCGCGCTTCAAACCGGTTTGGCCATATCATCGAGATCATCGAACCGGAGGGGGATTTCACCTCCGAAACCTCGCGCTGGGAAATTCTGGTGCGCTGCGGCGATCCCTCCATTGCGCCTGTTGGCGCGCTCTGGAACCCTCTGACTACGGATAATGGATGGTTTGCCAGCCCGGACAATTGCGCCATTGATCCGCAAGGGCGCCTGTGGGTTTCAACCGACGGCAACGAAGATTCCGGCGCGGCCGATGGCCTTTGGGCGCTGGAGACGGAGGGCGAGCGGCGCGGCACAGGGCGGCATTTCTTCCGTTGTCCCGTGGGCGCTGAAATGTGCGGCCCTCGCTTTAACGAGACAGGCGAAGCCCTGTTCCTGGCAGTCCAGCATCCGGGAGATACGGATGGCGCCACTTACGAGGCGCCCGGCACGCGCTGGCCGGACTTCCAGCCTGCCATGCCGCCGCGCCCAAGCGTGGTCGTCGTAACGAAACAGGGCGGCGGCCCGATCGGGGGATAAGGCCGCGCCTCTGCTTCAGTTTCAACGCCGCAGAAGCACGCGGTGGCCGCCTTCGCGCGTCAGTTCGAGGGCGCCATCAGCGGTGATGCGCCAGGCCATTTCGCCCTGCAGGGCGGCGGTGAACTTCGTTTCTTGATTGTTCAACGCCGGCGTAAGGCAGGCCCGGCGTGTCATGGCCAGTGGCGAGAAGGTGAGGCTTGTGCCGGTGGCGGTGTAACTGCCGCTGAGGTTGTTACAGCCGGTGGAACCGGAAACCTTACCGTCTTCAGTAAATGTCAGGGTAAGGACGGTGTTGTCGATCACTCCGCCACGGTTGAGGTCTTCCACCGTCCAGGCACCGCCGCCGAGTGTGGCGGGGTCGCCCTCAACGACGTCGCCTTCAGCCGGAAGCGGACGGGCCGTGAAGGAGACGCCATCTTCACCCCGGATAACGAGGTTCCCCAAGCTATCGATGCTTCCTTCGGTCTTGCCTGAGAGGATCGCGCCGAAAGCAGATTCCTGCTCCATCACACCGTCTGCCATGCAGGCCATCTTGGTCATACCAACCCCGGTGAAGGCTAGCTCGGCGCCCGTCTGCGCATAACCGCCGAAGAAGCGGTTGCAGCCAGTGGTGCCATTGATCTTGCCGTCAGCCTCGAAATTGATCTGCGGCTCGCTGCCGGCGACAACAGGGGTGCCCCCCATTGTTTCGACCTGCCAGCGGGTGCCCGCCAGCGGTTTGAGGCCGGAGGGAGTCAGTTCTATCTCGGTGCCATTCTCACCGGTGAGGATGACTTTGCCGTCGGCGCCGGGGGCAAAGGTGGCTGTACCCTTGAAGGCGGCGTAAAGCGCGCCTTCCTGCGCGCCCGCTCTGGGATCAAGACAGGCCATCATGGTGGAGATGAGGTCTCCGAAGGTTATCTTGCCATCGCTTTCGCCAAAGCTGCCGCCATAGGTGTTGCAGCCGCCAAAGCCGCCGACCCGGCCATCTTCACCGAATTTGACAGTCATCGGGCGCTGGCCGGAGACTGGCTGACCGCCAATGGCGGATATGCGGTAGTCTTTGCCGGTCAGTTTCAGTATGGCGGGCGCTTCAGGGGACGGAGCGGCGGGCGCGGGCGCGACCTTCACCATCACCAACGTTCCGGCATTCACGCTGCCGCTGACAGCCTCAATCTGGTGAACGGTATCGGTGGTCCAAAGGAGGGTGCCATCCGGCCCGGTGACGGTGGCGCGCAGGGTGTAGGTGAAGCGCGGGTCGAGTGTTTGATTGACGCGCAGAATGAAGTTTTTCGGCACGCCGCCATCATCCAGGCTGTCCGACCAGTCTGCCAGCGAAATGGCGGGCGCGTCGGCACGGGAGGTGTCTGACAGTTCCACCTTGAGAACAGAGCCCTTAGGGGCGGCCATCCGCTCGCGATAGGTGGCAGAACCGGTCACGGTCAGCACGGCGGCTTCCTCTTGCGGGGACAGGGCCGTGGGCGGTGTCTGACAGGCGCTGAGTATGGGCGCGGCCGAGATGAGAAAAAGCGGTACGAGCGCCGCTTTGTAGAATTTTCCATATGCCATTCAGGCCTCCCTTCGGATCAACTTGCCGGATATCCGGACCGGCTTGCGCCTGCCGCTGCGGCAGATTCCCCGAAGGGATGGCATCAGCAAGGCGGCATTATGGCAAGCCTGACGTCCTCTTACTCTACGACACGGCTGGCTGGGTGCGGAAGGCCGTTTCCATGCCGGTGGAAGCTGCTAATCTCTCCGCTGAGGGTAACAGACTGGCGCATACTGGGGAGGTATCGCCGATGAAGACAACCAGTACGATCGACCTGCAGCGGGGCCGATGGTTTTCGGCTTTGCCGGAGGCGTTGCAGGAAGAGATTTTGCAAAACGCTACGCGGCAGAAGCTGCGGCGGGGCAAGCATGTGTTCCGGCAGGGAGATCCCCCCAGCGGTATCTATGGCCTGGTGGGCGGGGAAGCCCAGATCATCGGTACAACGCTTGCCGGGCTCGACATTCTGGTGGCGGTTTATCGACCGGGCGACTGGACGGGCTTTCTTGCCTGCGTTGACGAGGGGCCCTACACCTTTTCCGTGATCGCCAGCCAGCCTTGCGAAGTGATGCATCTGCCGCTCGCGGCGGTGAAGCGGCTGTTCCTGTCAGACGCCGAGAACTTCCGCCGCTTCGTATTGCCGGAGATGGCCTCGATCCGGGCGATCTATTCGCAGGTGGTGGAAAGCCTTGCCTTTACGCCGCTGCAGCGGCTGGCGCGGCGCCTGATTGATTTGACGAGCGAGCCTCATGGGGGGCGGGCGACATCTTCCTTCATCAGTCCGGTGACACAAGATCAGATCGCCCTGTCGATCATGGCATCGCGCCAGTGGACCAACCGTCTTCTGCAGCATCTGGAGCAGGCGGATGTAATCCGCATTTCCCGCAGCCGGATCGATATTCTCGATCGTGCGCGGCTCAGCCAGCTGGCGGTACATGGCGAGAGCGGGTTTACCCTTGCCGAGACAGCACCGGGACAGGCCTCGCTGGTTTGAGCCGGCGAGGCCTGGGGCCGGAGGGTTAGTGCGCGTCGGTGACCTCGGAGATTTCGCCGAGGGTCTGGCCGCCGCAGGTGATGGTCACGCGGCTATAGCTGCTGCCGGCGAGGGGGCCGGTATAGTGGACTTCCTCGGTGGCGATGGCCATCGTGGCGGGCTCTGTGGGCGCGACCGGGATGAGTTTCAGGTTGAGAGCGGGGGTCATCGAGCGGTCCATCGGGCCGACCTCCCAATTGAAGGTATATCCCCCGGATCTGACATCAACCTTGCCGATGACATGCACTGTTGGCGAAGCGTCGGGGCCGGGCATTCGGTCGATCCAGGCTTCCCAGTCGCGCGAGTCCAGAACGGCGCATTCTTCGGCCGGAGCAGCTTCGGGCGCCGGGGCCGATTCGGGGGTTACGGCCATGTCGTCTTCTGCGGCCGGAACAGGCGGAGGCTCTGCGGCGGGGGTCTGTTCGGCAGGGGGCGCGCAGGCGGCGAGAATGATTCCGCTGGCCGCAGCCAGGGCAAGGAGGCGGAGGCTGGTCATGTGATTTCCCTTTGTTTCAGGCTTCCCAGGATAGCCTTACTTGCGCGGGTAACGTGTCATTTTGAGGACAGTTCCGGACAGATACGGACAAATCCGGTCAGTACCAAGCTATCAGGGGTACTCACCTGGTCGCGGTTTTCTTGTTCAACCCACCGGCAGCCGGAAGCGAATAGAGCGTACCGTCCTCGCCGATATCGATCTTGCCGGAATAGGCCGCACCCGTGCCCTTCAGGAAGACAGGGTAGAGCAGCTTCGACGGGAGCGGCGGGACGATATGGTAGATCACCAGCCGCTCTACGCCGGCAGCCTCAGCGGCGCGGGCGGCGTCCATTGGAGACGCGTGATAGTCCAGAATGTCGGCAAACACCTTTGACAGCGCGGCGGCGCCCGCCTCGCCGGCCGCCTTTGACATGGCGGCGACCATTTCCGCGTTCAGTGCCTCATGGAAGAGAATATCGGCACCTTCCGCCACGCTGACAAGATTGTCCGAATACACCGTATCGCCGCTGATGACGGCCGATCGGCCTTTGTAATCGATACGGAAGCCATAGGCCGGCTCGACCGGAGAATGATTGACCAGAAAGGCGGTGATCTGAAGGTCGCCCTCATCCAGCAGCACGGCGCGGGCGCCGGGGCCGGAGGGTAGGTCGATTACCTCCGGGGCAAGGCCATAGCCGGCGGGGTTGGCAACAGCAGGGCCGTGGTGCGCCATGCGGTAGGTGCTGTCGATACGGTACGCCGCGTTGAAGCCATCGGTGATTTCGGCAACACCGATAGGACCCGCGACGGGCAGGGGCGTGGACCGGCTGCCGCCGACCCAGGCGCCGACCATGAGTTCGCCAAGGCCGTCAAAATGGTCCGAATGCAGATGACTTAGATAGAGCTTTTCGGTACGGCCTGTGGGAAACCCCATGCGTGTGAGCCGCCGGATGGAGCCGCCGCCAACATCGAAAATGAAGGCGCGATCACCCGCCAAGACGCCAATACAGGGCCCCGCGCGGGCAGGGTCCGGTAAGGGTGATCCGCTGCCGCAGAGATAAAGGTGGAGGCCATCGGGAAGGGCGGCGGAGGGGTCTTTCCCAACATTATCAGCCACGGCGCGGCGGAAGACCGCCTCGCCGATCTGGACCGCGAAAACCTGCCGCGCCGCCAGCAGCGCCAGGACACTGACGGCCAGTGCGATAACCGCCCATTTCACGATCCGCATATGCCCCTCCCACGGGTGTTTTTTGTGGGGAGGTTGGAGCATATGACATTATTCGTGTCAATTGTTTTGAGGGGCGTGGAGTCAGACTGGAGGGGGTGGTCCCCCCGCGCGTAGCGGCGCAGGGGGGATTAACCGAGCCGCCTATCGGCAGACCTTGGCGCTGGTGTTGCTGCCGCTCATGACGCAGTGGGCGTAGCGGTATTTCTGCTTGGTTTCGGCAGAGATCTGCGAGGCGCTTTTCATGGGCGGGGGCGAGAAGGAGGGGCTGCTGGCGGAATAGCGGGGCGCGGAGGAACCGTAGAGGGCTTTCCAGCGGGCATCGGCCATGCCGGGCTCGTTGGTACCGGTGCCGAACGTTCCCTCAAGACCTGTTCCGCGGGCAGACATTTCTGCGTCAGCGGCGGCGCGGACAGGGCCGGACTGGAACCAGAGGGCGGCAGCATAGAGATCGTTTGTGGCGACCTGATTCATGCGGCCGGCGGCCTTGGTGGCGAGGATGGCTTTCTCGGCGAGGTCTTTGGACCGGGCAGAGTTGATCGCAGCGGAAACCGCATCGCCATAGCGGCCTTCGGCCAGCGGTGTGTCGATCATCGCGTTAAGGGCGGCCATTCTTGCTTCGTATTCGGCCAGCTCGCGGTTGTAGGTTTCCCATTCTGTTGCGCGGTCGCAGGAGTCTGTGTGGCCCTTTTTACAGGCGTGGCGGAGATAGGTCGCGCCGATCTCGTATTCCTCGATATCCAGATAGACGCCGGCGACATTGCGGCAGTGTCCGCCGACATTGTACTCGTCGCAGCCGATCATGGAATAGGTCAGGCCCTTCTGCGCGTCGAAGGTGGCCGCGTCAGGATCAGCGTAGACGCGGGCGGCTACATCGCACCCCATCAGATCGTGATACTTGTTGCAGGTGCGCTCGGCGAACCAGCCGGCGTTCGCCATGTTGACCATGGCTGGATATTTGCCCTCGCTGCCGTCCCAGCCCCAATAGAGCCCCCAAAAGCAGGGGCCGCGCACGCCCGCCTCGCAGCCGGCCTTGGCGGTGGCGACGGCCTTGGCGAAATCATGGGCGGGCGAGGTGGTGCCGAGGCGGAGGCCGATACTCTTGTCGCAGCCATCGACATGCCCCATCGCGCAGGCGCGCTCCATGTACTCGACGCCCTTGACGACATCCTTGGGCACGTTGCCATCGCCGTTGGTATAAAAATAGCCGGTGGTAGTGCAGCCATCGGGGATGCCCATGTCGCAGGATTTCAGGAAGAAGGAGGCGGCTTTCTGCTTGTCTTCCGGGGCGCCGATGCCCTGGGCGTATTCGGCGCCGGTGTAGAAGCAGGCCTCTGCGTCACCGGCGGTGCAGGCGGGTTCGGACTCGGTCTGAGCGCTGGCGGGGGCGGCAAAGAAGGCGAGGGTGGCCGCTAAGGCGGCGAGGGTGAGAAGGCGCATGAGGCAGGCTCCCTATGTGAGTGCGGGATAGGCGTGCCTTGGGTGTTAGGGAGGTTTTCAGGGTGGGGGCACCCCCGGTTCCGGGGGGCTGGCCCGCAGGGATCAGGTGCGGAAGGATTTGCGGCCGAAATAGGCGCTGCCGGGGGGCGGCGGCGGGGGCGGACTGGTGGAATCCGTTTCGGTTTCCTCCTCGGTCGCGGTTTCGGTATCGTCCGTCAGCCGAACGGTGCCTGCGCCCCAAGCGTCTTTTTTCTCTTCCGATTCCGGCTCCGTTTTGGGTTTTTCAGCGGCAGCCTCTGGCTTGTCTTCCGCAGGAGGTGGAGGAACGTTGTCGGATACGCGATCAAGCAGCGGCCGGGGCGGCGGCTTGATTTCGGCCTTTGGCTCTGTTGCCGGCTCTTGCGGTATTTCTGGCAGCTTTACCGCCGCGAGCAGTTTGCGCACATGCGCGGCAGCGGCCGACGCGGTGGAGACTTCAAAGTCCGGTACGCGCTTGTCCAGCCGGCGGGCGAGCTGGCGAGCCTGATGGTGGGTGAGAGATTTGAGCTGGACGTTGAACGCCTCTTCACCGATGGCGGCGCGCACCTGGGCGAGGGTTTCCGGCGTCTGGCCGGCCGAAAGCAACAGCTTCTTGGCGATCATGCCGGCGGCGGCAGCCCAGTCCTTGTCGGAGACGCCGAGCGTTTCCTGAAGGCGGAGAAGGGCGTTGACCGCCTGGATGCCGGACACTTCGCCGTCTGCGGTCATGCAACCTTCTCCCGAACTTCGGCGAGAAGCTGTTCGATGATCTGGAGAGCTTCACCCGACCATTTGGCCTGCAGCGTCGGCTCCGGTCCCAGCTCGATGGGGTTGGAGGCAAAGCCGGGCTTCATCGGGATCACGGTCTTGAACATCGCAAATTCGGTTTCCGCCGCAGTGGACGCTTCCCGCATCGCGCCGAGCACAACCTGCTGATGGGAGGAGCCATCATAGCGGGTGGCCAGGACAACCGGGAGCGTTTCGATATCCCGGTTACGCAGATTCTTCATGATGTCGCCAGTGAAGAGGTCGAGCCCCAGTGTGGACATGAAATCCGGGATTGTCGGCACGATGATCAGATGGCTGGCCGCGAGGACGGTTTCGGTCATCACCGAGATGCCGGGCGGGCAATCGAAGAGGATGACATCATACTGCGCCTTAAGGAGGTTCAGATCGTCCCGCAGGCGCTTGCCGACCTGATTCTGCAGGGCCTCCATGGCATAGCCCTTGGCGGTCAGCTCGAAGATCAGTTCGCGCTCTGTCTTCCGCAGGCGCGGTGAGGAGGGGATGAGATCCAGCGGCAGGGGCTTGCCCTTGAAGGTGACGTCGCTGGCATCCGTGATGATGAATTCACCCAGACGGCGCTGCTCGTTCGCGAAGAAGTTCTCCAGCAGCCAGTCAGAGATGGTCATATAGTCGTTGATGGCCTCGAACAGGTGTTCGTCGCCATTGTTGCCGAAGATCAGCAGCGAGGCATTGGCCTGGGTGTCGAGGTCAATCACCAGGGTGCGCATACCCGAAGCCGCGAAGGCCTCCGCGAGGCTGACGCAGGTGGTGGTTTTGCCGACACCGCCTTTGGAATTGGCGATCGAAATGACGCGGGCAGACATTTTGCGTTTCTGTTCCTGTCTCAGCTCAGAGCCCCCGGCTCTTGCCAGATTTGGGGGGACAAGGCCACCCGCTATCCCTGCTTTTGAACACCGCCACCGAATAAAAAATCGTCAATGATTCAGGGGCGCAGCGCGCCGAGCCTGCAGAAAGTTGTGCCGGCCAATCCGGCAGGGGGCTGCGTGCGCCGACAATCAGGACTGTCGGAACAAGCCGGCAGTGACCTGAGGCGCAGACCTTTGACGTGGAACTGGCCATTCGCAAAATCAAGGCAGGCGCTGAAATCGGCGGGCCATCTTGAATGGCCGTTGGTGGCGCTGAGTGAGCCGCGCGCAGCAAGCTGGGGCAGCCGTGAGGCAGGCGCGCTGACGCGGGACGGATACCTCAAGAACGCGGTGGCCTATCGCTGTGTCCGCATGGTGGCCGAGGCGGCGGCGTCCATTCCGCTGAAATCTGGCCATGAGGGTGTGGCGCGCCTGATACGTCAGCCGATGCCGGAAGCGGCAACCGCCGGCTTTGTGGAAGCTGTGTATACGGAGCTTCTGCTGACGGGGAATGCGTTCGTCGAGGCTGTGCGCCTGCCGGGAGAGACTGCCGCGGCGGCGCTGGCTCCCCATCCGCACGGGCCGGGTGCGCCCTGTGAAGGACGCTGCCGGCTGGGTAGAGACCTGGGCCGTAAAGGGCCAGGGGCGGGAACGGCGCGTGGGACGCGAGGCGAGCGGCTGGTGCCCGATGATGCAGGTGAAGCCTTATAATCCCGCCGACGAGGCGATGGGCTTGCCCCCGCTGGCCGCGGCGCGCCGGGCGCTGGATCTGCACGATGCGGGGGCAGACTGGGCAAAGGCCCTTATCGACAATGCGGCCAAGCCTTCGGGCGCGCTGGTGTATGGCGGGGGCGGGCGAATTCCGGCTGACCAGTTTGACCGGCTGAAAGAGGAACTGGCGCAGAGCTTTTCCGGGGCGGGTAATGCGGGGCGGCCAATGCTGCTGGAGGGCGGCCTGCAATGGCAGGCGCTGTCGCTTTCTCCTGCCGAAATGGATTTTCAGGAAACGCGGGCGATGGCGGCGCGGGAGATTACGCTGGCACTTGGTGGGCCACCGATGCTGCTGGGGATCCTGGGAGATAATACGTATGCGAATTATCGTGAGGCGAACGCGGCCTTCTGGCGGATGACCGTTCTGCTGGCGCAGCGCTTTGCCGGAGCGCCTTCCTGTTGGCTGGACGAGCCGTTTGGCGAGGATATCGACGCGCGGCTGGAGCCGCTGGGCGAGGCGACACATGCCGTGTTCGAGCACCGGGCGGGCTTGCCCCGGAAGCCCGTGCGGCTGGCAGCGCCGCCCGGATTTGTGCGCGGGGCAAGAGCGGGGGCGGGATATGCCGGATATTGGGATCTGCCCGATCCGGCACGGGCGGCAACCTATGCGATGGAAGCAGACTTCGGGGCGGGCTTCGCAGAGCGCACGGAAACGGCGCTGACCGAGGCAGCGTGGCCTGCAGGCGCCTTTACCTTGCGCATTGCCGAAACAGGGACAGACGGACGCATCGGGGAATGGCTTTCAATCCCGGCCGGATCACCTTACCTGTAAGTGCTGGAACAGTTTTAGCGTTTCGAAGGAGCCCTCTGTGGCGCTCGATCCTTACAAGGTGCTCGGTGTGCCGCGAACGGCGACCGAGGCCGAGATCAAGAAAGCATACCGCGCCAAGGCCAAGGCGCTGCACCCTGATTTGCACCCCAATGACGAGAAGAAGGCAGAGGAGTTCAAACAGGCCTCTGCCGCTTTCGCCATCCTCGGCGACAAGGAGCAGAAGGCAAAGTTTGACCGGGGCGAGATCGACGGGGACGGAAATCCGCGCGGCTTTGCCGGCGGTGGGCCAGGCGCGGGCGAAGGATTTCCCGGTGGGGGCGGGTTCCGCTGGGAATCGCGGGGCGGGGCGCAGGGCGATCCGTTCGAGGACATTCTCTCCGGCATGTTCGGCGGTGGCGGGCGGCGGCGCAATCCCGGCCCGATCAAGGGGCGCGATGTGCGCTACCGCGTGGAGATCAGCTTTGAGGATGCCGTGACCGGCGCGCGGCGGCGTATGACGATGGCTGATGGCAGCGCGCTGGACGTGAACATCCCGGCCGGTATCACGACCGGCCAGGTGCTGCGCCTGAAAAGCCAGGGACAGCCCTCGCCCACGGATGGCCCGCCCGGCGACGCGCTGCTGGAGGTGGAAGTAGCAGGCAGCCCGGTCTGGACCCGCGAGGGCAACAATCTGCGTATGAGCGTGCCGGTGGATCTGAAAAAGGCCGTGCTGGGCGGAAGTGTGGATGTGAAAACGCCTTCGGGTTCGGTGTCGCTGAAGGTGCCAGCGGGGTCGAACACGGGCGCGCAACTGCGCCTGAAGGGCAAGGGCGTGCAGGTGAGCCCGCCGGGAGACCTCTATGTGCGGCTGGAAATCGTGCTGGCAGACCCGAAGGATGAGGGGTTGAAGCGCTGGGCGGAGGGCCGGTAGGCCGGCTCGACTTACCTGCTTGGCGGGCGTACGCTTTCCTCAGGCTTCTCTGGGGAGGGACATATGCCGGAATCCGGAATTATTGCAGGCGACAATTGGCTTGCCATACTGGCGGCGGCAGCGGCGATTTATGCCATCGGCTTTCTGATCTACGGGATGTTCTTTTCGGGGCTCTGGCTGAAGCTCTCTGGCTATAGCCGGGAGCAACTGACACCCCACATGTGGAAGATGGCGATTTCGCCGGTGATGCCGATTCTCACGGCGATTGGCCTTGCCATCCTGTTCAAGCTGACGCGGGTGGATAATCTGGCGGTTGGGGCGGTGCTTGCAATCCAGATATGGTTCTTCATTGCCATGCCTGTGCGGCTGTATGCCTTTGTTTACAGCCCGGAAAAGATTGGACTCTTATTGATGGATGGTGTCCATCTGCTGCTTGGTTTCCTGGTGGCGGGGGCGATCATCGGAGGCTGGCGGTAAGGTGACTGTCGCTGAACTGTATCATTCACTTCATGTTCAGAGCTGGAGCGTCATAGGGGGCGGTATGAAACGCATTCTGACGATATTTGCCCTCTCGGCTCTGACGATTGCCCCCGGCGCGATGGCGCAGCAGGGCGGCAATCCCTGGGCGAGCCAGTTTTCCCCCGGACAGGCTCGCGAGGCCGTGCGCGAGGGCAAAACCGTGCCGCTGAGCAAGATATTCCAGCAGTTGAAACGCGAATATGGCGGTTATCAGCTGGGCGCGGAGCTTTACTCCCGCGACGACGGCACCACTTTCTATGAAATCGACTGGATGACGGAAGACGGCCGCAAGGCGCATTTCACCGTGGACGCGCAGAGCGGCTCGGTAATGAACCGCCGGGGCGGCTGAGACGTTTGAAAGACTTGCTGGAGAAGACACATGCGTATCCTGGTTGTTGAAGACGATGCAGACCTCCGCCGGCAGCTGGCCGATGTGCTCTCGCAGTCCGGCTATGCCGTAGACCTTGCCGCCGATGGCGAAGACGGCCAGTTCCTGGGCGAGACCGAGCCCTATGACGCCGTGGTGCTGGACCTGGGCCTGCCCAAGATCGACGGGGTGAGCGTGCTGAAAAGCTGGCGCAAGGAGGGCAAGACCTTCCCGGTGCTTATCCTCACCGCGCGCGACCAGTGGAGCGAGAAGGTGTCAGGCTTCGATGCCGGGGCCGATGATTATCTGACCAAGCCCTTCATCACCGAGGAGTTGCTGGCACGCCTGCGCGCGCTGCTGCGCCGGGCGGCCGGCCATTCGGCGGCGACGATCGAATGCGGCAAGCTGATGGTGGACACCCGCGCCGCGCGCGCGACGGTGAATGGTGAGCCGATCAAGCTGACGGCGCATGAATACCGCGTGCTGTCTTACCTGATGCACCATCAGGGTCGCGTGGTGCCGCGCACGGAGCTGGTCGAGCATATCTATGATCAGGATTTCGACCGCGACTCCAACACCATCGAGGTCTTCATCGGGCGCCTGCGCCGGAAGATCGGTCAGGACCGCATTCAGACCGAACGTGGCCTTGGCTACCGCCTGATCGTGCCTGAGGACGAAGCACGCGTTGCAGGTTGACGCCGAACGCGGCTAGAGCTCGCTGATGAGTGAGGTCTCCGCCCCCAAACGCAGCCTGATTGACCGCTGGTCCAGCGTTTCGCTGGCCCGGCGCGTCATGATTGCGGCGCTTGTCTGGGGCCTGCTGGTGCTGATTGGCGGCGCTCTGGCGCTGTCGGCGATCTACCGGGCGCAGACGCTTTCCCTGATCGAGGACGATCTGGAGCAGACGCTGGTGACGCTCTCCCGCGAGCTTACGCGGGAGGACGCGTTCTTGGCCGATGGCCGGGTGACTGACACCAACCGAAACTTCTTCTCGAACGATTCCCGTTTCCAGACGCAGTATTCCGGGCATTACTGGGCTGTGGTGGGGCTGACACCGGACGGCGAGATTGCCGGAGATTTCCGTTCGCGAAGCCTGTGGGATGAAGCTGTGCCGGTGACGCCGGAACTGATCGCGCGCGCGGTGGAGCTGCCGGGGGTTGCGCAGTATGCGAACTATCCGGGGCCCCTGGAGCAGGTGTCGCGCGTGGGGGCGATGGCAATCATCGTGGAGAACCGTTCGACGCCGCTGGTGTTGATCGCAGCGGCAGACCGCACACCCAACGATGCGGCCGCGACGCGCTTCCGCGATATGCTGCTGGTGACCATGATTGCCCTTTTTGGCGGCGTGTTCGCGGCGATGGTGGTGGCTGTGCGCTATTCGCTGAACCCTCTGCGCAGGCTGGAAACGGATGTGGCGAAGGTGCGCGAAGGGGAGGCGGTGAAGCTGGCCGGAGACTATCCGGCGGAAGTCCGTCCGCTGACGGAAGAGCTCAACAAGCTGATCGAGCACAACCGCGAAGTGGTGGAGCGGGCGCGCACGCATGTGGGCAATCTGGCACATGCGCTGAAGACCCCGCTCGCGGTGCTGCGCAATGAGGCCAAGGGCGGATCGCAGCTGGACGATGTTGTGCGCCGGCAGGCCGAGGCGATGCAGACCAATGTAGAGCATTACCTAAAGCGCGCCCGTATGGCGGCGCGGGCCGAAGCGATTGGTGCACGGACGGATATTCGCCCTGTACTGGATGGGCTGGCGCGGATGCTGAACCGGTTGTTCGATGCGCGCGGAATTGAAGTGACTGTTACTGGCGCGGACGCCGCGATTTTCCGGGGGGAACAGCAGGATTTCGAGGAAATGGCCGGCAATCTGATGGAAAACGCCTGCAAATGGGCGGCCAGTGAAGTACTGGTGACCATCCGTGACAGTGGCCGCGAACTGGTCATTACCGTAGAAGATGACGGGCCGGGCCTGACGCCCGAACAGCGCGCGGGCGCGATGAAGCGCGGGGTGCGGCTAGATGAAACAACGCCGGGGACTGGGCTTGGCCTCTCGATTGTTACAGAATTGGCCGAGCTGCATAAGGGCAGTTTCGAACTCGGCGATGCTGCGCTTGGCGGCCTCAAGGCAACCCTCAGATTTCCCAGGCCATGAAAGCTTTGAACCTCATCATTCTCGGCGGCTGTCTCGCGCTTGGCGTGGGCGGCTATCTGCTGATCGGTAAGCCCGGCATGGCGGACCAGCCTATGGCCGAGAGGCAGGTGGCGCTGGCAGAGAAGGTGCGGCTGGACCCGCAATCGCTGACCGAGGGCGAGATGCTTTCCCGGCTGGAACAGGCGGTGATCGACAAGCCGGACGATCCGCAGCCGCATTATTTCATCGGCGAAATGCTGCGCACGCAGGGGCGGGCCGAAGACGCGGTGCGGGCGTATCAATCGGCGCTGCGCCGGGATCAGGACTTTGTGCCGGCGTTGATCGGGCTGGCAGATGTGCTGACGCAATTGGCCGAAGGGGGCATCGGGCCAGACGCAACGCGGCTCTATGCGCGCGCCTATCAGCTGGACGAGACGCAGGTGAGCGCCGGCATGCGCGCGGCCATGGGCGCGGCGCAGGCGGGCGATCAGGAAAAGGCCGAGCAGGCCATGCGCTATATCTATTCCCGCCTGCCGGAGGACGATCCGCGGCGGGAGCGCTTCCGGCCGATGATTGAAGCCATCGGGCAGGAGGCCCCGGCGGAGCCGGAATAGGCGCCGCATCTGCCGCACTCCCCAATCAGGGTCGGGCAGCTTATAAACTCTGTCATGCGTGCACGGACCCGACGGCTCTATACTTTTGGCATTGCCGCCATTCTCATTCTTGCGGCGGCGGCGCTGGCGTTCTTTGCGCTGCGCGAGAACGCAAATCTTTTCTACACCCCTGAAATTCTTGCGGAAAAGGGGCTCCCGCAAGAGGGGCGCGAGGTGAAAGTCGGTGGCTGGGTCGAGCCCGGATCGCTGAGCTATGCCGATGGCGGGGCGACGATGCGCTTCACGGTTATCGACAACAGCCCGAACACGATCACGGTCAGCTTTACCGGCGTGGCGCCAGACCTCTTCCGCGAGGGGCAGGGCGTGGTGGCAACCGGCCGGTTTACGCCCGAGGGCGAGTTCACCGCGCGCCAACTGCTGGCCAAGCATGACGAGAATTACCAGCCGCGCGAGCTGAAGCCGCTCGAGGCGGGCGGATGATCGAACTCGGCCATTTTGCGGCCTTCCTGGCGCTGGGATTTTCTTTTGCGCAGGCGGTATTCGGCCTGAAGGGCGAGCGGCGTCTGGCCGGGCTGGCCGCCGTGGCCGGCTTCGGCGTGATGGCGCTGTCTTTCCTGATCCTGATCTTTGCTTTCATGCGCTCGGATTTCTCCGTGGCGCTGGTTGCCAACAATTCCCACACGCTGAAGCCGATGATCTACAAGATCGCCGGGGCGTGGGGAAACCATGAAGGCTCGATGGCGCTGTGGTGTCTCGTCACCATCGGCTTTGGCGCGATTGCCGCCGCTACGATGCGCACGGGGCGAGAGACCTTCGAGGCGCGCGCGCTGGGCGTTCAGGGCATGCTCGCAGTCGGTTCGCTGGCGTATCTGCTGTTCGCGTCCTCGCCCTTCCTGCGGCTGGACCCGGCGCCGTTTCAGGGGGCGGGGCTGAACCCGCTGTTGCAGGACCCCGCGCTCGCGCTGCACCCGCCGATGCTCTACCTCGGCTATGTCGGCTATTCCTTTGTCTTCGCGCTGGCGGCCGCTGGCCTGATGGAAGGCGGGATTGATCGGGTGTGGGCCAAGGAAGCGCGCATCTGGTCTCTGGCAGCCTTCGCGCCGCTGACGCTTGGCATCGCGCTCGGCTCCTACTGGGCCTATTACGAACTCGGCTGGGGCGGCTGGTGGTTCTGGGATCCGGTAGAGAACGCCTCGCTGATGCCCTGGCTGATCGGGGCGGCGCTCTTGCATTCGGTGATCGTGACGGAAAAGCGCGAGAGCTTTGCGGCCTGGACGGCGCTGCTGGCGGTGCTTTCCTTCCTGTTCTCCATTCTTGGCGCGTTCCTTGTGCGCTCCGGCGTGCTCACCTCTGTCCACGCTTTTGCCGTCGATCCTGAGCGCGGCACGCTGCTGCTTCTGGGGCTGCTGGCCTATGGCGGTTTTGCCCTGGGCCTCTTCGCGATGCGGGCGCCCTCGCTGACGGGGGGCAAGCCGTGGCAGCTGTTCAGCCGCGAAGGCGCGTTGATGGCGAACAATGTGGTGTTGATCGTCGCAACACTGACGGTTCTGCTGGGCACGCTGTTCCCGCTGATCGCCGAGGCGTTCGGGCGAACGATTTCGGTGGGCGAGCCCTATTTCAATCTGACTTTCGTGCCGATCCTTGTGCTGATCCTGATCCTCCTGCCAGTGGTTCAGGCTTGGGCCTGGGGTAAGGCGGACCTGAAGACCTGGACCCGCTGGGCGATGGGCGGGGCGGCATTGACGGCGGTGTTCCTGCTGCTGGGCGTTGGCGTGATGAGCATTCCGCTGGGCGCGGCGTTTGGCGTAGCGGTGGGCGTGTGGCTGGTGTTCGGCGGCGTCTGGGAAATGAAGCGGCGGGCGATAACGCTCAGCCGTGTGTTCAGGATGCCGGCGCGCGTCTGGGCAATGACGCTGTCGCATGTGGGGCTCGGCCTGTTCGTGGTCGGCGCGGTGATCGAAACCAGCGGGCGCTATGAGGCGACGCTGGCACTCGCCGAGGGCGGCACGGGCACGGTGGCGGGGTGGGAAATCACGCTCAAGGAAGTGCGCGCGATCGAGGGGCCAAACTGGTATGCCGACAAGGCCGTGCTCACCGCGCACAAAGGCGGATCGAGCGCCGAGCTGCTGCCGATGAAGCGCTTCTATCCGGCCGCGATGATGCCGACGACGGAAACAGCCATCCACAAGACCGGCACCGGTGACCTCTATGTGGCGCTGGGCGAACAGCGCGAAGTGGATGGGCAGGCGCGCTGGGTCTTCCGGGTCTATTACAACCCGATGGTGGACCTTCTCTATTTTGGCGTGGTGCTGATCGGCCTTGGCGGTCTGCTGGCGATGTGGCCGGAGAAGCGCGCGATCAAGCCCGCGGCAAGCGAAGCGTAGCCTTCAGGCCGGGCTGTTCCGGCGGTCCGCTTCCGCTGTCGAGAATCAATTCGCCCCGGTGCAGCTCTGCCACCGATTCCACCAGCGCGAGGCCGAGGCCGGAGCCGGGCTGTGTGCGCGCAGAATCAAGGCGGTGGAAACGCTGGGTAACCTTGTCGCGCTCTTCCAGCGGGATACCAGGGCCGGAATCGATGACCGTCAGGTCGATCTTGCCGTCAGGTGTCCGGCTGGCGGAGAAGCTGATGCTGCCGCCTTCGGGGGTGTATTTCACCGCATTGTCCAGCAGGTTGGCGAGGGCCTGGCCGATCAGGTCCTTGTCGCCAAGGATGACGAGGTTCTTCGCGATCTGGCTTTTGAAGGAGAGGTTGGCTTCCTCGCAGGCGGGGTCGAACAGTTCGGCAAGTTCTTCTGCCAGGGCGCTGAGGTCCATCCGGGCGAGGGTGCCCTCCGAGCCGGCATCGAGACGGGCAAGCCGCAGGATGGCGTTGAACGTGTCGAGCACACGGTCAACTTCCTGAAGCGTGGTGCCGAGGGTTTCGTTTGCCGCTTCCTCTGACAGCGGCTGGCTGAGGGATATTTCCAAGCGGTTGCGCAGGCGCGTCAGGGGCGAGCGCAGGTCGTGGGCGATGGCGTTGCCGGTGTGGCGGGAAGATTCGACCAGCTTCTGGATCTGGTCCAGCATGGCGTTGAGGCGCTGCGCCAGTCGGTCGAACTCGTCGCCGGTGCCGCGCACGGGCATACGCCGGCCAAGTTCCCCGCCCATGACCGCTTCGGTGGTCTTGGCGAGTTCATCGGCGCGCTTGGCTGCGCCGCGGGAGATGAGCAGGCCGCCCGCCAGTGACAGGATCAGCGCGATGGGAAGGGCCACATAGACCGCGTTGCGGATACGGCCCACGATAACGGTCTGCTGGGCGGTATCGAAGGCCACCATAAGCGCGCCGCCATTGTCGCGCAGGCGCACGATGCGGCCCGCTGCCGGGCGCAGGGCGGTCGTGCCATCTGCCTGGGGAAGTTCGAAATCGAAGTAGACTGTCTTCATGCCGGCGGCGGGTGGCTCCGCAGGCAGGCGGGGGAAATGCCCGGCGATCTTCCGGCCTGACGAGTCTTCCAGATAATAGAAGAACTGTGAGCCCGAGAGGGTCATCCGCTCGAAGACCGACTGGCTCAGGCGTTCCATGCCGCCGGTATAATAGGCATTGGCGAGCTGTTCGAATTCCACCGTAATCCGGTTTTCGGACTCGGCGCGGATATAGTAAACCGTTGAATAATATAGATAAACAAGCAGCGCGCCGGAAAAGGCCGCGATGATGGCCGAATAGAGGATGGTCAGCTTGAAGGTAGTGGTGCGCACGAAGGCTGGCATGGCCTTCTTGATCTGCGCCATGAAGGGCAGGCTGGACCACGCCTTGCCCAGGCCCCGCCAGCCGGCGCGCATGCCTTTGCCTATAATCCGCAAGGGGCGCAGGACCTGCGCCCGGTCAGGCACCCTGGGGGCCAGCCATGCGGGAAGTTGGAGCGGCGTTTTCATGGCGCGTTAGGTGCCAGCGCCGCTCCAAAAGGTCTAGCCCTGGCTCTGCAGCCGGTAGCCGGCGCCGCGAACGGTCTGGAGCAGCGGTTCGGCGAACTCCTTGTCGATCTTGGCGCGCAGGCGGGAGATGTGAACATCGATGACGTTGGTTTGGGGGTCGAAATTATAGTCCCACACCTTTTCGAGCAGCATGGTGCGCGTCACCACCTGGCCGGCATGACGCATCAGATATTCCAGCAGGCGGAACTCGCGGGGCTGAAGATCGATCTTCTTGCCCGCGCGGGTGACCTTGCGGGTGAGGAGGTTCATTTCCAGGTCGCCGGCCTTCAGCACGGTCACCGGCGGCTCGGCGCTGGTCTGGCGGCGGCCGAGGGCTTCGACACGGGCCGCCAGTTCTGCCGGGGCAAACGGCTTGGCGAGATAGTCCTCAGCGCCGGCCCGCAGGCCCTGCACCTTGTTCTGAACATCGCCCAGTGCGGAGAGGAAGAGGGCCGGGGTGGTGCCCCCGGCTGCGCGGAATTCCTGCAGCAGGGTCAGCCCGTCCTTCTCCGGAAGCATCCGGTCCACGATCAGGGCGTCGAACTCCGAAGCCCGTGCCCGCGCAAGACCGGAGGCGCCATCAGCGACGCGCTCCACCTTGTGCCCGGCATCGGCGAGCACCTTTTCGATGAAGCTCGCCATTTCATTGTCGTCCTCGATGACGAGAACTTTCAGCGATGCTGTGGATTCAGTCTCGACCATGCTGGTCTCCATCAACGTCATGTTGGCTCCTTCAGCCTGCCGGCAAATCTACTGTACTATAAGTTGTTGCCTGCCCGGCGCGGACGGCCAGGAGAATCTTCGAGCGATTGGCCGCGCGTGCTTCTTTCACCACCTGCTCGAAGGCTTCGACGGTCGGTACAGGTTGACCGTTGGCTTCCAGAATGACGAGGTCCTTCATGAAGCCCGCCTTGGCGAACACGCCGTCAGGCGCCAGTTCGGTAATCACGAGGCCGGTGTCGCTTGGGCGCAGGCCGAGACGCTGACGCATTTCATTCGTCATCGGAACCATCCGGACACCGAAATCGTCAAGGAACGTGCCCGGCACACCGGACGACTGTTCACCGCGACCTGAATTTGGCGAGGATTGGTTGCCCACGCTTGCATTCGGATCATCCGGGCGCTCACCCACGGTGACGTTTATCGTCTGACGTTTGCCATTCCGGATGATCTCGAACTTGTTCGAGGTGTTGGCGATGAGGCGGCCAACGATCCGTGTGGTGGAAGTGGCGTCCGTAACCTTCTGGCCGTTCACGGAAAGAATGATGTCGTTGCGCAGCAGGCCGGCTTTCTCTGCCGGGCTGCCAGCCGTCACATCTGCGATAAGCGAGCCTTTGGTATCTTCGATGCCAAGGGCTTCGGCGAATTCAGGGGTCAGATCACCGATCTGCACGCCGAGCCAGCCGCGCGAAACACGGCCATTCTTGATCAGCGTGTCGGTCACTTCCTGGGCAAGTTCCGCCGGGATGGCAAAGCCGATACCGACCGAGCCGCCGGTGGGCGAGAGGATCTGCGAGTTCACGCCGATCACATTGCCCTGCAGGTCGAAGGTCGGGCCGCCGGAGTTGCCGCGGTTGATAGGGGCGTCAATTTGAATAAAGTCCGTATACGGGCTGCCGGCACCAAGTTCACGGCCATCGGCCGAGAGGATGCCCGCAGTGGCCGTGCCGCCGAGGCCAAAGGGGTTGCCCAGGGCGACAACCCAGTCACCTTTGCGGACCGCTTTCGAGCTGCCGAACTTCACGAATGGGTATTTGCCCTTTTCCTTCACGCGCAGGACGGCGAGATCCGTCTGCCGGTCAGTGCCGACGAGTTCGGCTTCCAGTTCCTTGCCGTCAGAAGTGACGATCTGGATCTGGGTGGCGCGGTCGATGACGTGGTGGTTGGTGACAACAAGGCCGTCTTCGGAAATGAAGAAGCCGGAGCCGAGCGAGCGCGATTCGCGCTGGCGGGGTGTTTCCTGCGGGGAGGGGCGTTGCTGGAAGAATTCTTCCAGGCCGGGCACGCCGCGGAACTGCTCAAGGAAGCCTTCCATGTCCTGAAGGCGTCCGACATCCTGAGTGGCAATCACGTTTACGCTGACGACCGCCGGTTCTACTTTCTCAATCAGGTCCGCGAAGCTCAGCGGCGCTCCAGGGGGCGCTTGAATGGCAATGGGCTGAGCGCCGGCTTCGGGCGCGATAAGTTTCGGTACCGAGATCGCGCCCCCCATGATTGCAGCTCCGAAGGCAGCAGCTATGAGTGCCTGGGCCGAAATCCCGAATTTGCGCATCTATCTCTCCAGATCGCTGTTTTTGCGCCAGTATCAGCGCAAGACCAAAACATAAACATGCCACACCGAGAGTGGGCATTAAAAGACAGTTAGGTGTAATCACGGCAGCTTGAAGGCTATCGGCCGGATAAAAAGGCGACCCGGCGAACGCTTTTCAGACGTCTTCAGCTTCTACTTCGCCGGATTTCCGCTTCGCATTGATAGCGAGGACAATACCAATTCCCACTCCCGCGCCCAGCAGGATGAAGGGAAAGGCCCACAAGAGCCAACTGGCCAGATCCCGTGCCGGGGGACGGAACAGCACGAATTCACCATAACGGCTGACAAACCAGTCCCGGATCTCCGCATCGGTGGCGCCTTCAGCGACCATTTCGCGGATACGGGCGCGCATATCCTCGGCAATGGGGGCGGAGGATTGGGAAACCGGCTCATTCTCGCACGCCACGCAGCGCACTTCCCGCATCAGCGCCTGCGCGCGCATTTCTTCGGCCGGATCTTCCAGCGGCGCGCCGGCGGCAAATGCAATGAGGAGGGAGGCAAGCAGGGCTTTCATGTTGTAAGGAGCCTAGCAGACGCAAGCCTGATGGGGAAAGGCTCAGTGATGTCTCAGGTGGAGCCGCGCTGATCCGGCTCAGATCACGCCGTCCCGGCGCATCACCGCCTCTTCGGATTCATGCGAAATGTAAGCGAGGATCTGCGGCTTGCTGGCGATTTTCACCATGTAGGTGATGTCGAACAGGGAAGTGACGTTGCCGGCCCTGGCCTTGGCGAAGGCCATCTTCCAGCGCGCCCGCACCATGTAATGCAGGGGGGCGACTTCTTCGGTCGACACGATTTCCACATCAAGTGCCTGCAGCCCAAGTTGCTGTTGCAGCATGGTGTGTCGTTCCACCAGCGCCTTGCGATACTGCTCGTCGACCTTCCAGGCTACAAAGGTATCCGGCGAGGTTTCGATATAGGTCGGCGCGTAGGAAGTCGCGATGATCTCGGTATCCCCCTCCCGGGTCGCCTTGGCATACTGCTGAAAGAAGCGTCGAAGCGTCTCTTCGCGAGTTTCGGCCATCGTGTGGCACTCCGTATTTTTGTGGTGTCCCCATAGCAAGGCTTTGCTACGGTTCTGCGTCCGGGATGTAATAAGTCCAAGACGCATGACCCGGCGAAAGGTTGCGAACGGGTTTGTCGCCGCCCTGCGCCTCGGCTAAGTCATTGGGTATGCTCACTATCCGTCCGATTCAGTCGACCCCCCAAGCGGCCCTGGCGGCAGCGGCTGACTATGCGCCCTATCTCCGCCGGCTGGCCGATCGCGGGGCCGGGCTGGACTTTGGCGCCGCGCTGAAAGCGGCCACCACCCTGCCGAGGGATATGCCTGTGGCCGAAGTGATGACGGCGCTGCGCCAGGCAAAGGCTTCGGCCCACCTGTCACTGGCAGCGGCAGACCTTGCCGGCACCCTGGATGTGATGGAGGTGACCCGTCACCTCACGGAGTTTGCCGGAGGAAGCCTTGAAGCGGCGCTGCAGTCGGCGCTGGCGGCGCGCGGGCTAAATTCTGAAGGCATCTTCGTCATTGCTCTGGGCAAGATGGGCGCGTTCGAACTCAACTATTCAAGCGATATAGATGTCTGCGCCTTTTACGAGCGCAGCCGGTTTGACGGGGGAGACCGGGATCCCGGCGACGCCGCCCAGCGCGTGATCCGCGAGATGGTTCGGATCATGGAGGAGACAACTGGTGCCGGCTATGTGTTCCGCACCGATCTGCGCCTGCGCCCTGATCCCAGCTCCACGCCGGTGGCCGTGTCCACCGACATGGCAGACGTCTATTATGAAAGCCAGGGTCAGAACTGGGAGCGGATGGTCTGGATCAAGGGCCGGCCCACGGCGGGGGATATTCCGGCGGCGGAGCGTTTCCAGAAGCGGCTTGAGCCTTATGTCTGGCGGCGCAATCTGGACTATTGGGCCATAGGCGACATCCAGGCCATCAAGCGGATGATCAACACCAAGGTCGGCGATGACGGGTTTGCCTCGGTTTCCCCCGATGTGAAGCTCTCGCCCGGCGGTATCCGCGAGATCGAGTTCTTCGTGCAGACCCAGCAGCTGATCCTCGGCGGGCGCGAACCGGCATTGCGGGACAATTCCACGCTGGGCGCGATGGAAGCGCTGCGCGCGGCGGGCGTCGTGTCTGACAAGACGGCTTCCGAGCTGACGACGGCCTATAAGGCGCTGCGCAATGTCGAGCACCGTATCCAGATGCGGCAGGACGAGCAGACCCATACCGTTCCGGCAGACCCGGCCGAGCGCGAAGCGGTCGCCTGGCTCTGCGGCTATGGCAACCTGGCAGACTTCGACCGCGATCTTCTGGAAACCCGGCGCATCGTGCAGTCCGCCTATGACGCCTTGTTCGCTCAGGAAGACCGCGCCGCGGAGAGGCATGGGCTGGGGAATCTGGTCTTCACCGGCGTGGATGATGATCCGGGTACGGTGAAGACGCTGAGCGATCTGGGCTTCTCCGATCCGTCTTCAGCCATTGATACCATCCGCAACTGGCACCGGGGCCGCGTGCCCGCAACCCGCACCGGGCGCGGACGGGAAATCCTCACCTCCATTCTGCCGGGATTGCTCAAGGCCATGGGCGCGACGGGCGAGCCGGACGAGGCATTTCGCTGGTTTTCCCGCTTCTTCGAGGGGCTCTCTTCGGGTGTGCAGACGCTCTCGATGCTGCTCGCGCGGCCGGACCTTCTGGATGATCTCGTCTCGACACTCGCGCTGGCGCCGCGCCTTGCGCAGATCCTTGCCCGGCGGCCAGATCTTCTGGAGGCCCTTGTTTCCAACGCCATCCCGCGTGCTCCCGAACTAACACCTTCGGTGAGTTTCGATGCGGCGATGGATGCTTGGCGCCGGTATCACCGGGAGCAGAGTTTCCTGATCGGCCACCGGCTGCTGCACGGTCTGTTGCCGACCGATCAGGCAGCCGAAGCCTGGACCAGCCTTGCCGATGAGACCATCCGTCAGATGGCGGCTGCTGCAGAGGCCGAAACCACCCGCCGCAATGGCGCGGTGCCGGGCCGCTGGGCGGTGTTTGCGATGGGCAAGCTGGGAGGAGGTGAGCTCACGGCGGGGTCCGATCTCGACATCATCCTGATCTATGATTCGCAGGCGGACGATGCGCAGACCTGGTTCACGCGGCTCACCCAGCGCCTGATAACGGCGCTCACCGCGCCCACAGCAGAGGGCGCGCTTTATGAAGTCGATATGCGGCTTCGCCCCTCTGGCCGCGCTGGCCCGGTCGCCGTCAGCCTGCCTGCCTTCCGCCACTACCAGAATGAAGAGGCGTGGACCTGGGAACATATGGCGCTGACGCGGATGCGGTTTGTGTCCGGGGATGCCACTCTAGGCACTGAAGTGCTGGGTATCGCTGCCGATGCCATCTCCGCGCGCGCGCGCAGCGACCGCCGCAAGGCGATCCCCGGCGATGTGGCAGACATGCGCGCCACGCTTTACCGCGAAAAGCCGGGGAAGGGGCTATGGGATCTGAAGACGGCTGAGGGCGGCCTCATCGATATCGAGTTCATGGCGCAGAAGGAAATGTTGCTCCGTGCCCGTGCTGACCTCATCCGTCCGGCCACGGCGCTTGCCCTGTCGGGACTGGCCGAGGCGGATGAGAGTGAGCATCCGGACGAAGCGGAAGATTGGTATTTCCTGCGTGCGGCCTTGTATCTGCTCTCTTCACTGCAGCAGATCCAGCGGCTGGCGCTGGGGGATGCGGAGGCTGAAGATGCGGCCATTCCCGAGGGTTTGAAAAACCGCTTCTGCCGTGCGGCAGCCGAGGAAGACGGGTTTGAAGTGCTCGAAGACCGTCTCCGGGAGGTAAAAAGGCGCGTACATTCAATGGCGCGTGAAAAACTGCAGCTGAAAACGACGGAATCCTGACGCCCCCCCCGTTTCATTGTCGCTGGGAGATGAAACTGGAGACCAGAGATGAAACGTTCGACACTCGCGTTTGCAAGCATTGCCGCAATTGCGCTCGCCATGCCGCTCGCCGCTCAGGCCGGCCCCGGCAAGGGACATCGCGGCCACGCTGGCCATCTGATGCAGATGGATGCCAACGCTGACGGAAATATCACCCGAGCTGAGGCAGAAGCCTCCCTCGCGGCCCGCTTCGCCGAGATTGATGCCAATTCAGACGGGTTTGTCACCCAGGATGAGATGAAAGCTCATCATGAGGCAAAACGCGCTGAAATGAAGGCGAACTGGGAAGCGAAGAAGGCTGAACGCGCCGCCGAAGGCAAACCGGCCCGCGAGGGTAAGCCGAGAGGCGAGAAAGATCCCGCCAAGGCCGCTGAATGGCAAGCCAAGCGGACTGAAAAAGCCGCTGAACACTGGGCTGCCATGGATACCGATGGCGATGGCCGCCTGAGCGCTGCCGAATTCACCGCCGAGCACATCAAGTTCTTCGACAAGCTGGATGCCAACAACGACGGCACCATCACGAAGGCTGAGCTTGATGCGGCCAAGGCCAGCAAGAAGGAGCGTCGCGGCGAATGGCGCGACAAGAAGAAAGCCAATGCTGGCGAATAAGGTCTGAAATGGGAACGGGCCGGCATCTCCTTGAGACAATCAAATCACCCCCCCTGCGATTGTCACTCGGGACTCCGGCCCGGACTCAGTTAAACATCCCGCCGTGGCGTTTACATCAGACCTCGACCAGATCACACGCGCCGCGGCCGGAGACGCTGCGGCCGTTCGTGCGCTCGTCAACCGCTACAGCCCGGGCGTTCTGTCGCTTGCGGCGCGGATGCTGGGCGATACTGCAGAGGCTGAAGACGTGACTCAGGAGACCTTCATCCGCGCCTGGAAAGCGCTTCCCACCTGGGAGCCGCGGGCGAAATTCTCCACATGGCTCCACCGTGTGGCGCTGAACCTCTGCTATGATCGCCTGCGCAAGCGGCGGGAGCTGTTGCCGGATGAATTGCCTGATCGCGCTGATACCGCGCTTGGGCCGCAGGACAGGCTCGACCAGACCCAGCGGGTAAAGGCCGTCGAGGCCGCCATTGCCCGTTTGCCCGAACGCCAGTCTGCTGCCTTGATCTTGTGCGCGCTGCAGGGACACTCCCAAAGCGAAGCAGCGCAGATTATGGATGTCAGTGTAGAGGCTCTGGAAAGCCTGCTGGCGCGCGCGCGGCGAACGCTGCGTGCAGAATTGCTCGAAGGAAGGAATGCCTCATGACCTACAGCATGACCGATGACCGCCTGATCGAGCTGATCGAAATCTGGGGCGCAGAGCCTGCGTCCTGGCCGGAGGCCGAACGCGCCGCGGGCCAGGTCCTGCTGCGCGCCCATCCCGAGCGCTTCGCCGGCGCGCTGGCAGAGGCACGCGCGCTGGGCCTGATGCTGGGCGCCCTGCCAGAGCCGGATATGCCACGTGCATTGACCGAAGCGATTGTTGCCGCCGCGCCGCGCCCGAAAGCGGCGCGGGGAAATATCCAGAAATGGTTTGGCCTCAAAACCCCCTGGGCGCCGGCGAGCGGCTTTGCGGCTGCCGCGCTCGGCCTGTTCATGGGGCTGACGGTCGCGCCGGTGGCAAGCGCGGATGATGATATGACTGTAGAGGTGCAGGAACTTGTCGTGTCGGCCCTTGGCTTTGATACGGCAAACTACGCCGTGGAGGATGTGGAATGAGCGGACTGCCTAACTGGCTTGCGCCGGCGGCGCTGGGCGTTTCCCTGCTCGTGAACCTGGCGCTGGGCGGCTATGTTGCTGGCCAGCATTTGAGGTCTGAGCCTCCAAAACTGCAGAGAGGCGAGGGCCGCCCGGTTTTCGAGCGCCCCGAAGGCATTCCTGAAATTTCCCGCGATGATCGCCGGGAAGTGCGCGCGTTGATGCGGCGCGGGTTTGAATCTTCTCAGGCCGAACTGGCTGCCCGCCGGGAGGCTGAGAAGCGCTTTGCTGAAGTTCTGGCGGCTGACCCGTTTGACCGCGCGGCGGCTGAAGTGGCCCTGCGAGAGCTGCGCGATGCGGACGTGATGCTCCGTGACCGGATTGGTCTAGAAGTGCTGGGCGGTATCAGCGAGCTCTCTCCCGAACAGCGCGCTTGGGTCGCGTGGATATTGTCCGGGCCGAAGGAAAACAACCACCGCAAACACAAGAACAAAGACAAGGACAGCCCGGCGCCTCCGCCAGAAGATGGTCCGCCGCCGCGTTAGTCTTTTGATTTGTGGGCTAGCCGCGCAGCGTTGGCTTCCCAGTTCTGCCCGTCGAACGGAACGACCGTTACTTTCAAGTCCATCCAATCGTCCAGCGCCCGCCAGGTGATGGCGAAGCCATCGGGGTTGGAGCGCGGAATGTAGAAACTCTTGATGCCGCAGGTCTTGCAGAAAAGATGTTTCGCCGTGCCGGTATTGAAGGTGTACTGGCTGAGATTATCCTTTCCCTGAAGAAGTTGAAAACGGCTTCCGGGCACGATGACATGGATGTTCCCGCTCATCGCACACATGGTGCAATTGCAGTCTTCCACCTCGAAAGCGTCGGGAAGCTCAACTTCAAACCGTACAGCGCGGCAGTGACAGCCGCCGCTGTACCATTTGCGATTGTTTTCCGTCAGCCGGCCCAGACCGGCGGCTTCCTGTGTGCCCATGGTGCGGCGCGCTCCAACTGTCCTGCCAGCGACAGCAGCAGGTCTTCGCGGCCATAGCGCGCGCCGAACATCATGCCAATAGGCAGGCCCGCCGGCGCTGTGGCGGTCGGCTTCGTCCAGTGCAACGGCACCGACATGGCCGGGCAGCCGGTCTGGTTGAACAATGCGCAATGGGGCGCAAAGCCGGCCACCGCCGCGCCCATAGCACCGGGGTCTGCGGTCAGCGCCATCGTGCCCAGCAGGTCTGGTGCGCGGTGAAGGGTGGGGGAAAGCGTCAGATCAAATTGCCCTGCATCAAGGAAGTGCTCATAGATGATGGCCGCCGTGATGAAGGCGTTATTTGCCTTGGCAAGTTCCATCATCGGCACTGTCCGCCCGAGGCGGACCATCGACGCCGTGATTGGCTCCAGTTCATCATCCGCCACGGGAGATCCCCGCGCGATGCCTCGCTCCTCCACCAGCGCGGCAATATTCGCCGAAATCGTGAACAGCCCGGCCTTCGCCAGCGCTTCGCCATCGATCATGGGAGCAGCCTCGACTACAGTATGGCCAAGGCTTTCGAGCAGCTTGATCGTGTTGGCGAGGCCTTCAGCCGCGTCGGCATCCGGTTTCGTGCCGTTCGGCGCTACCGGCCAGAAGGCGATGCGCAAGGGGCGGGGATCGCGCTCAAGTTCGGACAGATAAGAAAGGGCAGGGGCAGGCGCGCCGTAGCGGCTGCCGGTTTCGGGGCCGTGGGTCAGGTCAAGCAGCGCGGCGGTATCCCTCACTGTGCGGCTGACGACGCCGACCGTGGAGAGGCCATTCCAGCCTTCGGTCTTGGCAGGCCCCATCGGCATCCGTCCGCGAGACGCCTTCAGGCCGAAGACCCCGCAACAGGCTGCCGGGATACGGATTGATCCGCCGCCATCGCTGGCATGGGCAACCGGCAATACTCCCGCCGCGACCGCCGCCGCTGCGCCGCCGGAGGACCCGCCTGTCGTGCGCGTCGTGTCCCAGGGATTCCTGGATTGTCCGTAGAGGGTCGATTCTGTGGTGAGCGTCAGTCCGAATTCCGGCGTGGTGGTTGCGCCAAAGAAAACGAGCCCTGCTTTCCGGAAGCGGTCCACCAGCGTCGAGTCGCGGCTGGCAACATTCCCCTTGAAGGCGCGGCTGCCGGACGTGACCGGCGCGCCTTTCACCTCCACGCCCAGATCCTTCACCACAAAGGGCACGCCCGCATAGCGCCCTTCAATGCCGCCCGCCTTGAGTTGCTCCCGGGCAAGGTCGGGATAAAGCGCGGCGAAGCAGCTGATCTGGCTCTGGACAGATTCGGCGCGAGCGACTGCGGTTTCCAAAAGATCTTCAGGTGATACTTGCCGTGTCCTGACGAGCTCGGCCAGCCCGAGGCCATCATGTTCCGAATATGCCTTCATGCCCTCTATCTCCCTGATTTATTTATAATGATTGTGATGTCAGCGCCAATCTACGGGATTGTTGGGTTCCTGCAATCGGAACGGGGCTGGCAAGCGGAAAAAAAGAATGGTATTGCACTGCAGCATCAGCCGAAGGGCGGCGAAAGCCGCAGCGGTGCTGAACAAGGAACGGATCGACTGAACAGGCGCCGTGCGCCGTAGTTTCCAAACCACTCCCTCAACATGCTCAAAGGTTTCATCATGCGCGTTCCGCGAATGATCGGGGCCACCCGCAAGTTTCTTGCGGTTGCCTCTCTGCACGCCCATCGCTTTATGCGCCGGATCCACCCGGCCAAGCTGATCTTTGCCGGCTATGCGTTCTACATGGCGCTTGGCTGGGCTATTCTGTGTTTGCCCGTTTCTCAGTCAGTGCCCGTCGTGCCGCTGGACAATCTCTTCACGGCAGTCTCTGCCGTATCCACCACAGGGCTTGTGACCGTCGATCCGGGTACCTCCTATACGTTCCTGGGTGAACTGGTGATCCTGCTGCTGATCCAGGCAGGGGGTATCGGATATATGACGCTCGGCTCGTTCGTCATGATGGCAACAGCGCAGCACCTGTCGCCTCTGCGTGAACGCCTCGCCCGCACTGCCTTCACATTGCCTGAGGACGTCAGCGTCGGGAGCTTCATCCGGACGGTCGTGATCTACACGCTGGTTATCGAGTTGGTAGGGGCTTGTCTGCTCTACCTCCAGTTTGCAGCAAGCGGCGTCGATAACGCTGTATGGAGTTCCATCTTCCACTCCGTTTCCGCCTTCTGCACCGCAGGCTTCAGCCTCAATCCCAACAGCCTGGAAAATTTCCGGGGCGACGTAGGGGTCAATGCAACCATTTCGGCGCTGTCGATACTTGGCGCCATGGGCTTCCTCATCGCCTGGGATGTCTGGCGGGGGCTGACGCGCCGCAGCTTCGCGCTTAGCTTTACCAGCAAGGTGATCCTGAAGCTGACGGGGGCCTTTCTGCTTGTCGGTACAGCCGTTATCTTCGTGTCGGAGCCAGGAATCGCAGCGCTCCCATCTGGTGAACGGCTGCTCGCTTCCTTCTTTCAGACCATGACGGCTACAACAACGGTCGGCTTCAACACCCATCCGATCAGTACACTGACGCCCGCTGTAATCGTTCTGCTCTTTTTCCTCATGGCCATTGGCGCCTCGCCTTCAGGCACAGGGGGCGGTCTCAAGACCACGACTTTCGCGGCAATGATCGGGCTTGTGCGCTCGACAGTGCGCCGGCGCCCGGAGATTACCTTTTTCAATCGCGTGATTGCGCCTGCGCGGCTGCAACTGGCCATGGCGTCGGCAGCCTACTTTGTGATGCTGATGACGCCTGCCTTCTTCCTTCTCTGTCTCACAGAGCCCGGCCAGGATTTCGAGGCCTTGCTGTTTGAGGCGATCTCCGCCATCGGCACGGTTGGCCTGTCTATGGGCATCACCGGCTCGCTGAGCGATCTTGGAAAGCTCACCGTTATTCTTCTGATGTTTGCAGGCCGCGTTGGAATTCTCACCTTCGGCATCGCGCTTGCTTCGAAGGATGAAGAGGCCGGGAAGCGGGGGCAGGAGGATCTCCTTGTCTGATCCTGCCTAGTCATCTTCCTCGAGCTTGGCGTCCATCTCCTCGTCTGACCAGCCGAAATGATGGCCAAGCTCATGAATGAAAACATGGCTCACAAGCTCTTCGACCGTCACGTCTCCCCGGGCTGCCCATTCAAACAGGATGGGCAGTCGGTAGAGATAGATAAGCGGTCTGTATTCGGAGGGGTTTGTGACGCTTTCAATGGTGAGCGGAATACCCACATAGAGACCGGTCAGCTCCAGCGCGTCTTCGATGCCCATCTCGTCAAGCGTTTCATTTTCGGCATAATCCATGACGATGATGCGCACATCGCCGGCAGCCTTGCGCATGAAATCGGGCAGGTCAGCGAAGCTTTTTTCCGCCGTCAGATACATTTCGTCGAGGGTGGGCGCGATGGCCGTCAGCGCGCTCATGCGAGCGTTACGGCCGTGCCGGAGACGGCCACCATCATCATCGAGCCGCCCTGGCCGATGACGCTGTAATCGAACTTGACCCCGACGATGGCGTCCGCGCCGAGGCGGGTTGCCTCTTCGATCATCTCCGCCAGCGCGCCGTCCCGCGTCTCGCGCAGGGTGCTCTCATAGGCGTTTGACCGCCCGCCCACGAGGTTGGTAAAGCCCGCCAGAATATCCTTGCCGAGATGCGCGCCAATCACGACCTCCCCGCACACGACGCCTCTGTATTCCCGGATATCCCGGCCCTGAACCGTGTGGGTGGTGGTGAGGATCATGGTTGTCTCTCCGTTGAAGACTACTCCGCCGCCGTACGTGCCGGATCATCCGTACCCAGCAGGAGCTCCAGCATCCGGATGGCGCTGTCGGCGATCACGGTGCCCGGTGGGAAGATCGCAGAGGCGCCCGCTGCCCGCAAGGCATCAAAGTCCTGCGGCGGGATGACGCCGCCGACGATGATCTGCGCGTTGGCCGCGCCTTCATTGCCAAGGGCGCGTTTCAGCTCCGGCACCAGCGTCAGATGGCCCGCCGCCAGCGATGAGGCGGCGACAATGTCCACCCCCGCCTTGCGCGCGTCGCGCGCGGCTTCTTCCGGCGTCTGGAAGAGGGGGCCGATCTCGACTTCCCAGCCAAGGTCCATCAGCGCAGAGGCGACGACCTTCTGTCCACGGTCATGTCCGTCCTGACCCATCTTGGCGATGTAGATCTTCGGCTTACGGCCGTTTTTTTTGATAAACGCCTGCGCCAGGCTTTCCGCTTCGTTGGCCTTGTCCGTGCCCTTCACGCCGCTGCCATAGACGCCCTTGATGGAGCGGATGACGGCCTGATGGCGGCCCTGGCTGCGCTCGACCGCTTCGGAAATCTCGCCCACGGTGGCCCTGGCGCGGGCTGCGTCCACGGCCAATGCGAGGAGGTTGCCCTTCGTGCCGGCGGCGGCTTCGGCAATGGCGTCCAGCTTGGCGGTGACTTCGGCTTCGTTGCGCTCTGCCTTCAGGCGCGCCAGCTTTTCCAGCTGCATCCGGCGCACAGCGGCGTTGTCCACCTTCAGTACCGGGACGTCTTCTTCTTCGTCCAACAGGAACTTGTTGACGCCCACGACAGTCTGCGTGCCGCTGTCGATGCGCGCCTGGGTGTTGGCGGCGGCTTCTTCAATGCGCAGTTTCGGCAGGCCTTCTTCGATGGCTTTCGCCATGCCGCCCATCGCTTCGACTTCCTCGATATGCTTCAGCGCCTTGGCCGCAAGATCATGCGTCAGCCGCTCGACGTAATAGCTGCCGCCGAACAGGTCGATGGACTGGCAGGCGCCCGCTTCCTGCTGCAGCAGGATCTGCGTGTTGCGCGCGATGCGGGCGGAGAAGTCTGTCGGCAGGGCCAGGGCTTCGTCGAAGCTGTTGGTGTGCAGGCTCTGCGTCTGCCCACCAGCGGCGGCGATGGCCTCCAGGCAGGTGCGGATGACGTTGTTGTAAACGTCCTGCGCCGTCAGGCTCCAGCCGGAGGTTTGCGAGTGCGTCCGCAGGCTGAGGGATTTGTCAGACTTCGGATTGAAGTTCTCCTTCACGAGCTTTGCCCAGATGAGGCGCGCGGCTCGCATCTTGGCAACTTCCATGAAGGTGTTCATGCCGATTGCCCAGAAGAAGGACAGGCGCGGCGCAAAGGCGTCCACATCCAGCCCGGCGGCGACGCCTGCGCGGATATATTCGATGCCATCGGCCAGCGTATAGGCCAGCTCAAGGTCTGCCGTCGCGCCCGCTTCCTGCATGTGATATCCGGAAATCGAGATCGAGTTGAACTTCGGCATCTTCTCCGAGGTGAAGGCGAAAATGTCCGAAATGATCCGCATCGAGGGCTTGGGCGGATAGATATAGGTATTCCGCACCATGAACTCTTTCAGAATATCATTCTGAATGGTCCCGGCGAGTTTTTCCGGCGGCACGCCCTGTTCCTCGGCAGCGACAATGTATAGCGCCAGGATCGGCAGAACCGCGCCGTTCATCGTCATGGAGACCGACATCTGATCCAGCGGAATGCCGGAGAACAATGTGCGCATGTCGAGGATGGAGTCGATCGCCACGCCCGCCATGCCCACATCGCCCGTTACGCGCGGGTGGTCAGAATCATAGCCCCGGTGGGTGGCCAGATCGAATGCCACAGAAAGGCCCTTCTGGCCGGCGGCCAGGTTGCGGCGATAGAAGGCGTTGGAATCTTCGGCCGTGGAAAAGCCCGCATACTGACGGATTGTCCAGGGCTGATTGGTATACATCGTGGGGTAGGGGCCCCGGCCAAAGGGCGTGAGGCCCGGATAATCATCCAGGTAATCCAGCCCAGCGCGATCTGCTGCGGTGTAGGCGGATTGAACCGCAATGCCTTCAGGCGTCTCCCAGGCTTCGCCGAGTTTCGGCTTTTCAGCTTTTGCGCCGGGCGTGCCGAGGTCAAGTTTGGTGAAATCGGGGAACTTGGTCATTTGGACACTCCCAGCTCGGCATGAGCAACCTGGAGCGCGTGGAGCACGTCACAGCCTGCGAAAATGTTAAGGTCGATGCCGGGCGCTTCGGCTTTTCCAGCGAGCCAGACGCTTTGCGCGCCGGCTTTCTTCAGAGCATCTGCAGCTTCCGCTGCGCCGGTTTCATACGCCTTGTCCGTGCCGCAGATCACCGCGAGGCGGCAGCCCGAAGCCTTGAACGCGGCCGCGAGTTCGGCGGCGTCACGGGGCGGCACAACGGCCTCCTTCGGCGCGATGCCGCCAGCGGCCAACATGTTGCGCGCAAAGTCCGCGCGCGGCGTAAATTCGGCCAGCGCGCCGAGCGTCGCGATGAACACTTCCGGCCGCTTGGGCGCGCCGGCTGCCGCGTCACGCAGAGCCTCGAAGGCGGCCGCCAGACGGATAGGCGCAAGCGCTTCGGCGGTGGCGTCCGTCCCGCTGGCCAGCGGCCCTTTGACGAGCGCCTTCAGGCCCGTATCGGATACGCCATCCCGCGCACGGGGCATATCCACATCGGCAACCGGCGCCGCGATCTCGTCCAGCAGCGGATACTCCGAAACGCCCGTCAGCGGTATCTTGCGGCGGGCAATATCCTTGGCGCGGGCGTCGCGCACCGCTTTCACGCGGGCCTGAAAGGCGCCGGAAACGAGTGAGGCGCCATAGCCGCCTTCGCTTTCGATTTTCTGGAACTCTGCCCAGGCTGCTTCGGCGAGGTCATCGGCCAGCGTCTCGGTGAACCAGGCCCCGCCGGTCGGGTCTGCCACGCGGCCAAGTTGGCTTTCTTCCATGGCGATGATTTGGGTGTTGCGTGCAATTCGGCGGCCGAGTTCTTCCGGCCGGCCAAGGGCTTCGTTGAATGCGCGCGAGGTCACAATGTCCGCGCCGCCCGCCGCGCCCGCGAACACGGCGGAGGTAACGCGCAGCATGTTCGTCCACGGATCATACTTTGTCAGCATCCGCGCAGAGGTCACGCCCTGCAGGCGCATCGGCGCCGGCGCAAGGCCAAGCGCGTCCAGGCAGCGCGCCCAGAGGCGGCGCGCCGCGCGCAGCTTGGCGATGCCGATACCATAGTTGGCATCCAGCGCGACGGCGAAGCTCATACGGCTGGTCAGCGCGGCGATGTCTGCCTTCCCATCCAGGCGGCGCAGCGTGTCGATGGCCGAAGCGATCAGCGCGCCCAGTTCTTGCGCTTCTGAGCCGCCCGCTTCATGCACGCTGGTCGCGTCAATGCGGACAAGGCCCGCTTTGGGGAATTTCTGGCCGAGCGGCCCGATCACGGACGTCAGCCGTTCAAACGCCGCGTCGAGGCCGCCGGAGAGCTTGCCGGACCGGGCCAGCGCGCCGAGCGGGTCCATGTTGAAATCGATAGCGAGGTCTGCCGCGTTTTCCTGTTTCTCCGCCCAGAGGGCGAGCAGGGCAGAGGCCGTCACGCCCGAGGCGTTGAGATGGCTGAGCGCCACCCCGGCATAGTCCGCGCGCACGCCGCTGAGCGCCGTCTCAAAGTCTTCCGGCGTGGTGATCTGAACGCCCTGCTGGCCGGTGCAGTCCAGCGCGATCTCAACCGAGGAAACGCCGCGCTCCAGGTCGCGCAGGATCTCGGCATTGGTTTCCGCTGCCGAGGGGTGGGTGAACAGCTGGCGGATGTCCCAGGGGCGCCACTTGTCGGGCGCCGCTGTCGGGCCGCGCAGATAGGGCGCCTCGCCAGGAACGCCCAGCGGGTCGGTCGCGGCAGCAAAGTCGCTTTCGCGATAGAGCGCCTTGATGCCGATACCGTCGGAGGTCTTGCGGGTGAGCGTGTCGACGCCCTTGCCCTTGAGCGCCTTTTCAACGGCGCTCAGCCATTCGGCTTCGGTGGCTGCGGGAAATGCGGAACTGAAGGGGAGGATGTCATCGGCCATGCTGCCGGTTTAGGGCAATCCGGGCCGGCTTGTGAACTGCTTCCTTAAGGGTATGTGACCTTCATTCCTGCATGGGCCTTCTGCATTGCAGCAAGTTGCGCAAAGGCTGCGGCGCGCCAGCCCGAATTCCACAGGCCGTCCCCCCACCATCTTTGCCGATTGTAATATTTCGGGGCTTGACCCTCCGGGCTCAAAATGCAAATGAGAATTAGTCGCAAGACGGAGACCGAGACCATGCTCAAGGCGTTGCCATTCTACCGCTCCTCCAGCGTTTCCTCCCATGCCGAGGTGCAACCGGCACAGCTTTGCGGCCAACCCGCAAATGATCATGGTCCCGGTCTCTTTCTCGACGCCCTGATCGCCGATGGCGATCCGGATGACCTGATTTCCCTCCTGCACCGGCAGGCGGCCTGGCGGGGCCTCCTGTCGCACGGCCACCCACCCTCTCACGGGTAGCCAAACTTCCGCGTAGTTCTGCTGGTGGATGTCTGCTTTCGTCGCTGACAGCACATCCACACCCTTCCGGTGCGTGGGAAGGGGCAGGCTCCGGTGCGGGCAGGGAAGCTCAGGTTTGCGCCAACTCTGTATTTGTAGAGCTGCTGAGCTCCGCCTTGACCACTCCTGACCTGAAAGGGCCGGGGGTGGCTTTTTGCCAGCGCTGCGAATCGCCAGCGCCCTGAACGAGCGTTAAGCTGAGTGCGTCAAACGCATGTGATTTGACCCCGAAAATTGCGTCCCATATCGGATTGATATGGAAATTCGGGCCTGCGGAGCGGATTTTACAGCCGGAAATCAAGGCCTTACCGGCCTTCCTCAAGGTCATGCTTGCCGCGCTCTTCGGCACATATAAGTTTCTTCTCGGAACTATCGTGGGAGAAAACAACCGATGGCCGTGCCGCCTATTTTCAACAAGATGCGCCTGCCGGTGATCGCATCGCCGCTCTTCATCATTTCCGGGCCGGAACTGGTCATCGCCCAGTGCAAGGCCGGCATCGTCGGCAGCTTCCCGGCGCTGAATGCGCGGCCCGGCCCTGTACTGCATGAATGGCTGGACCAGATCACCAATGAACTGGGCGAGCACAATATCAAGCATCCGGACCGCCCGGCCGCGCCCTTCGCGGTCAACCAGATTGTCCACAAGACCAACAACCGCCTCGACCACGACATGGAAGCCTGCGTCAAATACAAGGTGCCGTTCGTGATCACCTCGCTGGGCGCGCGTCAGGATGTGAACGACGCCATCCATTCCTATGGCGGCATCGTGATGCATGATGTGATCGACACGCGCTTTGCGAAGAAGGCGTTGGAAAAGGGCGCCGATGGCCTCATCGCCGTCTGCACCGGCGCGGGTGGCCATGCCGGCGTGCTCTCGCCCTTCGCGCTGATTCAGGAAATCCGCGAATTCTTTGATGGCCCGCTGGCGCTGTCGGGCTCCATCGCAAATGGCGGGGCCATTGCCGCTGCCCTCGCGATGGGCGCAGACTTTGCCTATATGGGCTCGGCCTTCATCGCCTGCGACGAAGCCAACGCGATGGAAGGCTACAAGGATGCCATCGTGAATTATGGCGCCGAAGACATCGTCTACTCAAACCTCTTCACCGGCGTGCATGGTAACTATCTGCGCCCGTCCATCGTGGCGGCTGGGCTGGATCCGGACAATCTGCCGGAAAGCGATCCCTCCAAGATGAACTTCGGTTCCGGCGGCAACACCGAGGCCAAGGCCTGGAAGGACATCTGGGGCTGTGGCCAGGGTATTGGCGCAGTGAAAAAGCGTGGTCCTGTCAGCGATTATGTCGACCAGCTTGAGCGTGAGTATAACGACGCCCGCGCAGCGCTGGCCAAGGGCCTCGCTTTCTCGCGCGCTCCGTCCGTACCCGCCGAGTAAGCTGCGCCTCACCCCTCTGAAAACACCAGCGCCTTGTCATTCCTATGGCAGGGCGCTTTTCTTTGCGGACACTTCCGGACAAATCCGGACAGGCCCGGACAGGCCCGGACAGATCTGCGCCGCGCCGCTGGGGTACAGCGCTGGCCCTGTCCAAAACGCTTCCTGCGACGGTCACAGGAAATCGGCCCCTTCGAATTCGCCGGGGTAGGGCGCAGGGGCAAACTTCGCCCCATGTTGTACGCATCTTACAGAGACGTTTCGCGCGCTGGCTGGCGCTGGCCCCACTTCACCCCTCAGGAGCTTGCCTGCCGATGTGGCGGGCGCGGCTGCCGGGGCGCTTACTGGCATGACGTAGCCTTTCTCGACGCGCTCGAAGCCCTGCGCGCCGAAATGGGCCGTCCCCTGAAGATCAATTCCGGCCATCGCTGCGCCATCTGGAATGCCGTGGTCGGCGGCCTGCCGAATTCCCCGCACCGGCGCATCGCTGTAGACATTGCGTTTCAGAAGCATGACAGGCGCGCACTGGCGGCGGCGGCAGAGCGCTGCGGCTTCACCGGCATCGGCATCGCCAAAACCTTCATCCATCTTGACCGGCGGGAGACGGCCGCACGCTGGGCCTATCCGAGGGCGGAGGATCTGTCATGAGCGACATTATCGGCCTTGCTGCCAGCGCGGCGGGCGGCGGCGTGTTAGGCCTGATCGGCACAGTTATCGGCCGCGTGGCCGGCCTGATCGAGCGGCGGCAGGACAACGCCCAAGAACGCGCCCGCTGGGCGCATGACGCCGCCATGCAGGAAGCGCGGATGCGCGAGATGGCCGCGGCGACCGAGGCGCAGATCAAATTGGCTGATGCGGCGGGCGCCTGGCGCGGCCTCGCCCCCTCCATGGAGGCGGAAGCCGTCATCGCAGACAGCTATCGCTGGGTGAACGCCGTCCGCGCGCTGACCCGGCCGCTGCTCTGGATCATCACCGGCCTCGTCTATCTCGGCGCCACCACTGAAGCCCGCATGGGCATCGTAGAAACCGCCACCTTCGCGGCGACCGCAGCCACGCTCTGGTGGTTCGGGGACAGGGGACAGAAGGGAAGGTGAGGGAGATTTCTCCTGCGCCTCCCTTCTATCGTCACACTCGATGGCCAAAGGCCATCTGAGCCCATTTCGCGCGCTCTCTGCTGTGGTGAACGGGAGAGCGCAGGAGATAGGCTCTCAGACCGGCTGCGCCGGTCGAGAGTGACGAGGGGTGGGGTTGTGAGTGTGGCGGGTTACGCCTTCGGCTAACCCGCCCTACGGGCAGTTTCCTTTACCAAATGCGCCTCTTCCGGTCTCAGCGTCAGCACATCCACGCCGCGCTCTGTCACAGCCACCGTATGCTCGAACTGCGCCGAAAGTTTTCCGTCTTCGGTGCGGACGGTCCAGCCATCCTCTTCTGTGTACGAACTGCGTTTGCCTTCGTTGACCATCGGCTCGATCGTGAAGGTCATGCCGGGGCGCAAGCGGAGGCCGGTGCCGGGCTTGCCGAAGTGGAGCACCGAGGGCTCCTCATGCATTTCGCGGCCGATGCCGTGGCCGCAATAGTCGCGGACAATTGTGTATCCGGCCTGCTTCGCATGGCGCTCAATGGCGTGGCCGATATCGCCCAGCGTGGCGCCGGGGCGGACGGCGCGGATGCCCTTCCACATGGCTTCATAAGTGGTGCGCACCAGGCGGCGGGCGGGCGTGGCCACGGTGCCGATCATGTAGGTCTTGCTGGAGTCGGCGATATAGCCGTTCTTTTCCAGCGTGATGTCGAAATTCACGATGTCGCCCTCGCGCAGGATATCCTTAGCGGACGGCACACCATGACAGATCACATCGTTCACGGATGAATTGAGCACATACTCAAAGCCATACTGGCCAAGGCTTGCAGGGCGGGATTTGAGATCCTCGCGGATGAAACGCTCCACCCGGTCGTTCACCTCCAGCGTATTCATGCCAATCAGCGGCATCTGGTCGATCAGCCCGAACACCGAGGCGAGCAGGCGCCCCGACTCCGCCATCAGCGCCAGTTCTTCTGCGCTCTTGATCATGCCGCCTGCGCGCGCAGGGGATCAGGCGTTACGCCGGCAGCGGCCATCTCCCGCTGCACGATCTCGTTGAAGGAAAGGGTGGGGTTCATCTCGGCCAGCTTGCCGATGCGGATCCACCAGGCGGCCTGCGCATTGATCGAGCGGCAGGAAACCGCGCTCGCCTTGCGCACCTGATCATGCAGGTCGTCTTCTATATTCACGATGCCCATGGCGGCCTCACTATCTGAAACATATACGTTTCGTATATGAAGCGGATGCGCCGCGCAACCCGGCATATGCGTTGAGCTTCTCTGCCCCCGTGCTAGGCTCGCCCGCAAAAGGGAGGACCACATGGCCGCAAAGACGAGTTCCGATCTCGCAAAGGCCGGCGCGCTGGAAACGGCAGAGGCCGTGCGCGCCGGAGAGATTTCCGCGCTGGAGGCGGCCGAGGCGGCCATCGCGCGCATCGAGGCCGTGGACAGGGCCATTAACGCCGTAGTGGTGCGCGATTTCGAGCGGGCGCGGGCGGCGGCAAAAGCGCTGGACGCCGGCCTCAAGCCCGGCGATCCGCGCCGTTTCCTGGGCGTGCCGATGACCGTGAAGGAATCAAATGACGTGGCGGGCCTGCCCTCTACCTGGGGCTTTGAGCAGTTCAAGGAACTGAACGCGGCGCGGGACGCTGTGGTGGTTGAGCGCCTGAAAGCGCAAGGCGCAATCATCCTTGGAAAGACGAATGTGCCCGTGGCATTGGGGGACTGGCAGAGCGTGAACCCCATCTATGGGCGCACGGTAAACCCGTTTGACCATGCCCGCTCGCCCGGCGGCTCCTCCGGCGGGGCGGCGGCGGCGCTGGCCACTGGAATGGTGCCGCTGGAGATTGGCTCGGATATTGGCGGCTCCATCCGCTTTCCGGCGCATATGTGCGGCGTGTTCGGGCACAAGCCCAGCTATGGCATCGTGCCCCAGCGCGGGCATCTTTTCCCCGGGACGGATGGGTGTGATGCGCCCCTCGCCGTGGTCGGGCCGATGGCGCGGAACGTAGGCGATCTTGTGGCGGCGCTGGATGTGATCGCCGGGCCTGAAGAAGGCAGTGGATACCGGCTGGACCTGCCGGAAGCGCGGGCCGGAAGGCTCAAGGATTTCCGCGTGCGCGTGATTGCCGAAATGCCGGGCGTGCCGGTAGACGGGGATACGCGCGCGGGGCTTGCGGGGCTGGTGAGCGCGCTGCGCGCAGAAGGCGTGACCGTGAGCGAGGAAACGGCCGGTATGCCAGACCTCGCTGAAATGGTGCCCACCTATGTACGCATGCTGATGACAGTCATCTCGCGCGGAGACCCGGCTGCGGACCCCATCAGCGCGCATGACTGGATGAACCTTCAGGACTATCAACTCGCCATCACCCGGCAATGGGCCGCCTTCTTCGAGGGTGTGGACATTCTCCTCTCGCCGGCCTTCTCCACGCCCGCCTTTCCGCACAAGGAAGAACCGGACTGGAGCAAGCGGACCATAGAGATTGATGGGGCAGTGCTGCCCTATGGCTCGCAGCTTGCCTGGGCCGCGATTGCTACGTTCGCCGGTCTGCCCTCAACCTGTGTGCCCGTCGCCAAGAGCGCCGGCGGCCTGCCCATCGGTTTCCAGCTGATCGGCGCGCCCTATGGAGACCGCGCCACGCTGCAGTTCGCGTCGCTGCTGGAAAAGGCGGGGCTAACAGTTTAAACCGGCGCGGAAATAGAAGGCTGGGCGAATGAGCGATTTTATTCTCGTCATCGATGAGGGCACGACCTCCACACGGGCAATCGTGTATGACCGCGATTTCCGCGACGTGGCGCTGGCGCAGGAAGAGGTGGCGCTCGGCTATCCCCAGGATGGCTGGGTGGAGCAGGATGGCGAGGAGATCTGGACGCGCACGCTGTCGGTCTGCCGCGCGGTGATCGCAAAGGCGGGCGGGGCGGCGCGCATTGCGGCGATCGGCATAACCAACCAGCGGGAAACCACGCTCGTCTGGGACCGGAAAACCGGCAAGCCGCTTGCCCGGGCCATCATCTGGCAGGACCGGCGCACGGCGGCCTTCTGCGATGGGCTGAAAGAAAAAGGCTATGAAGCCGATGTGCAGGCCGAAACCGGCCTGCTGCTCGACCCCTATTTTTCAGGTGCCAAGATCAGCTGGGTACTGAGCAATGTGCCCGGCGCGCAGGCAAGGGCAGAGGCCGGAGACCTCGCCTTCGGCACAATCGACAGCTTCCTGCTCTGGCGCCTGACGGGCGGAAAGGTCCACGCCACCGATGTGACCAACGCCTCGCGCACGCTGCTTTACAGGCTGGGCCTTGGCGGGGAGGGCGGCTGGAGCCCGGCAATGGCCGCGATGATGGGCGTGCCCCAGTCGCTTCTGCCCGAAGTGAAGCCCAGCGCGGCGGATTTCGGCATGGCCGAGGCGGCGCTGTTTGGCCGGGAGATTCCGGTGGCCTCGATCCTCGGAGACCAGCAATCAGCGCTCGTGGGGCAGGGCTGCCTGAAGCCCGGCCAGGCAAAGATCACCTTCGGCACCGGTGCCTTCCTGGTCGCCAATACCGGCGCGGCGCGGCCCGTCTCGGAAAATCGCCTGCTCGGCACCGTAGGCTATGAACTGCCCGGCGGCGCAGCGATGGCGCTGGAAGGCTCCATCTTCAATGCCGGCACGGTCATCAAATGGCTGCGCGATGATCTGGGCCTTATTCAGAGAGCGGACGAAAGCGCGGCGGCCGCCGCCAGTCTGAAGGATAATGGTGGGGTTTATATGGTGCCGGCCTTCACAGGTCTCGGCGCGCCGCACTGGGATGCCGAGGCGCGCGGCCTCATCGCGGGGCTGACGCGCGCGGCCACAGCGGCACATCTCGTGCGCGCAGGGTTGGAATCGGTTGCCTACCTGACACATGACCTGCTCGTCGCCTTTGCCGGTGACGGCGCCCCGATTGCGGAGCTGCGCGTCGATGGCGGCATGGTGGGGAATGACTGGCTGATGCAGTTCCTGGCCGATATCTGTGCGCTCCCCGTTCTGCGCCCGGACTATCGAGAGATGACGGCGCTCGGCGCGGCGGCAGCGGCCGCTATGCAGATCGGCTGGCTGAGCGCGGCAGACTGGGCCGCCCGCGAAGTGCCAGGCAAACGCTTCGAGCCCCGCATGGACACCGCCGCCCGCGAGAGCCTCCTGAAAGGGTGGCAGGCCGCCCTTCACCGCGCGTTGACCTGAGAATGGCAGCGCCTGCGCCGTCCTCCCCGACCCGCAATCTGACAACGCGGTATATCGTGGTGGTGACCATCGCGATGGTTGTGGGCGCGGGCATATTCAAATCCCCGGCGCTGGTGGCGGCCAATGCGGGGTCGGAAGCGGCGGTCTACCTGCTCTGGATCGCCGGCGGGCTCATCTCTCTGATGGGCGCGCTCTGCTATTCGGAACTTGCCGGCGCCTTTCCCCATGCAGGCGGAGACTATCATTTCCTTGAGCGGGCCTGGGGAAGGCGGTTTGCCTTCCTCTTCGCTTGGGCGCGCCTCGCAGTCATCAACACCGGCGCCATAGCGCTGCTCGGTTTCGTGATCGGCGACTATATGAACCGCGTGATCGATCTCGGTCCCCACGGCCCGGCGATCTATGCCTTCGCCAGTGTGATGAGCCTCACAGCCCTGAAATTGCGTCCCGCAGGGGAGGCGAGCGACAGCAGCCTTGTCATTATACTGATTATCGGTCTTCTGGTGCTGGTGGCCGCCGGCGCCAAGATTGCCCTTCAGGGCACTCCGCCGCTTGCGCCGGGATCGCCCTACATGCCCGGCCTTGGCGGCATCGGCTATGGCCTCGTCTTCGTGCTGCTGGCCTTCGGTGGGTGGACTGAATCGGCCACGCTTTCGGCGGAGGTGAGAGACGCCCAGCGCGGCATGGTGCGCGGCCTGGTGATCGCCATTGTCCTCATCACGGGGCTTTACCTACTGACGGCCTGGGCCATGCTGCGCGGCCTGGGGCTGGATGGTCTTTCCGGTGCGTCTGCCCCCGCGGCAGACCTGATGGCCCTCGCCTTCGGGGAAAAGGCCGGCGTCATCCTCGCCCTCGCGGTTGTTGCGGCGGCGGCCACCTCGGTCAACGCCACCATCCTCGTGGGCGCGCGCACCACCTATGCGGCCGCTGCGCGCTTGCCCGCCCTCTCATGGATCGGCCGCTGGGACGAAAAAGCCCGCAGCCCGCGCAACGCCATTCTGGCGCAGGGCATCATCTCCCTTCTGCTCGTCGGCTTTGGCGCGGCCTATCGCGGCTTTGAAACGCTGGTGGATTATACAGCGCCGGTCTACTGGGTGTTCCTGATCGCCAGCGGCGCCGCGCTCATCCGTCTACGCATGAAAGAGCCTGCAGCAGAACGGCCTTTCCGCGTGCCGCTCTATCCGCTGCTGCCGCTGCTGTTCATCCTCACCAGTTCGGCAATGCTGGTTTCGGCGGTGCTCTATGTGCAGGGCGGGGCCTTCTTCGGCCTCGGCGTGCTGATTGTGGGGCTGGCTGTGCTGCCGCTGCTGGGCAGGCAGCGCGTCTGAAGCGTGCGTAACCGCGGGAACCCCGCCGCGCCTCCCGCGTTGCCTTTACAGTGACCGCCAGACCGGCGGCATGACGCCAAAACGGGAGGCACTGCATGAGCAACTCCAGTTCATCCGGAAAAGACGAAAAAACCCAGGCCGATCACGCCCGCCACGCGCTTGAGCTGAAACAGAAGGCTGAGCGCGAGCGCGAAACCCAGACGCCCGAATCCCGCACGGCTGGCGAAGGCCAGATCCACGAAGCGCGCGCCGATGAGCCGCCCATGGGCGCGCTGGACGCGGAAGGCCATCGCCCGGTTCTCGAACGCAGCCGGAAGGTGCGCTGATGGATTTCCAGTTCAATACCGGTAACAAGGTGGACGGTGACGCGCGCATGGAAGCGCATTTCGAAACCCGCTTCCGCGAGCGGCTGGACCGTTTCAAGCCGCGCCTCTCCCGCATCGAAGTGCATGTCCGCGATACAGACGGCACCCGCCGCGAAGGGCCAGATGGCATCGAAGCGGTGATCGAAGCCCGGCCCTATAATGGCGATCCGCTGACCGCCAGCGACCGCGCCGCCACCCCCGAAGAGGCCGTGGGCTCCGCCCTGCAAAAACTGGTCGCCCGCCTGGACGCCACCTTCGGCAAGGCAGACCGCGTGCGGAAGTAAGAATTCCACAGCCCCTGAAAACGCAAATGCCCGGTTCCTGAAGGACCGGGCATTTCGCATTTCAATGTGGAAAGGCTGGTGCCACCTGAGAGAATTGAACTCTCGACCTCATCATTACCAATGATGCGCTCTACCCCTGAGCTAAGGCGGCATTGCCGGTTGGGTTCCGGGGCTTTAGCGTAAGCCTGCCGATATGAAAAGACCATTTTGCCGCTGAATATGACAGACAATTCGAAGAAAACCGAACAGCAGGAGCGCGAGGCCCGCCGGGCCGAGGCGCTGCGGGCGAATCTGCGCCGCCGCAAGGCTGCCGCGCGCAAGGAAGGGGCCGCTGCCCCGCCCAAATCCGGCGATTCTGGCGGGTGAGACCCCGGCCCGAACACGCGGCGCCATAAATCTGCGCCTAAAACGCATTTCCCTTCACAATCCGGCCCTTACAAAGCCGCGAAGCACGGTATATCTGCCGCCATGGATCGTCTTCACATCATTGGCGGCAGCCCCCTGAGCGGCCGCATTCCCGTCTCCGGCGCGAAAAACTCGGCGCTGAAGCTCATGGTCGCCTGCCTGCTGACCGATCAGCCGGTGGAATTCACCAACATGCCGAATCTGGCGGACACGCGATTCCTGGCGCAGCTGCTGGAAACGCTGGGGGTGGAGGTTTACTGGCCCAAAGGCTCATCCACCTGCCATCTCAACGCGGCGGAGCTGAAATCCACCATCGCGCCCTATGAACAGGTGCGGAAGATGCGGGCGAGCTTCAATGTGCTCGGGCCGCTGGTGGCGCGCTCGGGCCATGCCACCGTGTCTCTGCCCGGCGGCTGTGCCATCGGCGCGCGGCCTGTGGACCTGCACCTCCAGGCGTTGGAAGCCATGGGCGCAGACCTGCGCGTGGAGCAGGGCTATGTGAAGGCCGCCGCCATTCACGGCCTGAAGGGCGCGCATATCAACTTTTCCACAGTTTCCGTGGGCGCGACGGAGCATGCCATGCTCGCCGCCACGCTGGCCAAGGGCGAAACCATCCTGGAGAACGCCGCGCGCGAGCCGGAGATTGAGGATCTCGCCCACTGCCTCAACACTATGGGCGCGCAGATCACCGGGGCAGGCACGCCCATCATCCGTATCAAGGGCGCCGAATCGCTGAAAGGCACCACCTATCCCGTGATGCCGGACAGGATCGAGGCGGGCACCTTCGCCATGGCCGCCGCCGCCGCCGGCGGGGATGTGACGCTGGAAGGCGCGCCCGTGGCTGCCCTCGGCGCGATGATCGCCAAGCTGCGCGAAGCGGGCGTAACGGTCGACGCCGATGAGGCCGCCGCCACCCTCCGCATCCGCCGCAATGGCACGCCGCTGAAAGCCGTCAGCCTGTCCACCCAGCCTCACCCCGGTTTCCCGACAGACCTGCAGGCCCAGTTCATGGCGCTGATGACGCTGGCAAACGGGACGAGCATCATCCGCGAGACGATCTTCGAAAACCGCTTCATGCACGCCCCGGAGCTGGCGCGTCTCGGCGCAGACATCACCGTGCGCGGCCAGGAAGCGGTAGTGAAGGGTGTCGCCCAGCTCACCGGCGCGCCTGTGATGGCGACAGACCTGCGCGCCTCGGTCTCCCTCGTCATCGCCGGCCTCGCCGCCCAGGGCGAAACCATCGTCAACCGCATCTACCACCTCGACCGGGGCTTTGAGCGCCTGGAAGAAAAGCTGGGCAATTGCGGCGCAAGGATTGAGCGGCGGTCCGGGGAAGAAGAGTGATCTTTCCACATGGCGCGACTTCCACCCCTCTCCCTTGGGCTTGCGATGAAAAGAAATCGCACTGCGATTTCCCGAGCAAGGGCTGGGGGTGAGGGAGAGCGACCTGTAAGCATTGCGAGTCGTAGAGGCGTTGCGCCCCCTCATCCCCAACCCCTTTCCCGCAGGAGAAGGGGCTTCATGGCCGCATCTTTCCGTTGAGGTTCCCCGCCGAATGCGGCAATGAACAAATTCAAGGCCAAAGTTCCGCTGGGAGAACCGATGACCGACCCCAAACCCCTCCGCCTCTTCACCGAAGAAGCCGAAGACCTGAAGATCATCGCGGCTGCCGTGCAGGATTCGGTCGTGAAGGCCGGGAACCTGAAATACGAGCAGAAACACCGCCGCTTCAGCCTGGAGATCAATCGCTATCGCTGGGAAACCGCGCCCACCCGCAAGGGCCAGCCGGGCGAGCGCGTGCGCTCCATCCTTGGCTTTGATGGCGTGATGGCGGTGAAAACGCGCGGCATCACCAAGGCCGATCCCGAGCTGATCCTCTCCCTGCTGAACATCGAGTTCTCGCCCGATGCCGAGCCGCCGGGCGGCAAGGTCACGCTGCTCTTTGCCGGTGATGGCGAGCTTGAGCTGACCGTGGAAGCGGTCGACGCAACCCTGCTCGACAGCGACTATATGTGGCCCACCCGCAACCTGCCGAGCCATGAGCGCCGCAAACGCTAGGGGCAGGGCATCGCCGCCGCTGCTGGCGTCTCCAAGAAAACCGGCCAAGAAAAAAGGCGGAAAGCCCAAATGGGTTTTCCGCCTTTTCCGTATCCGGACTATCCGGTGAAGGATCAGCCGAAGAGTTCGGCCAGGAACGTCTTCAGATAGGCAAAGCTGCGCCGGTCGGCGTCCGCGTTATACATCGTGCCCATTTCGGCATTGTTGGCGCCCACGGTCGTGAACGAGTGGTAGGAATGGCCATGCACATGCGCCTGCCAGTCCGCGCCGGCAAACTCCTTGGAGATCGCCAGGAAATCTTCCGGCGTCGCCATCGGGTCCAGCCAGCCATGCTCGATCAGCACCTTCGTCTTGATCTTCGGCTGCGGAATATTCTCCGCCGGGCGGAAAAGGCCGTGGAAAGACGCCACGCCCAGCACGTCCTGGTTCGCCCGCGCCATGTCCAGCACGCAGAGCCCGCCAAAGCAGAAGCCGATGGCCGCTGCCTTCGCGCCATCCACGCCGTCCTGAGCTTTCGCCGCCGCCAGCCCGCCCGCAAGCCGCTTCTGCAACTCGGCCCGGTCGCCCACCAGGGGGTTCATCAGCGCCTGGCACTCTTCCACCGTCTCGCCGCGCTTGCCTTTGCCGTAAACATCCATGGCAAAAGCCGCATAGCCAAACTCTTTCGCCACGATGGCGGCCTTCTGCTTCTCATTATCGGTGAGGCCACCCCAGGCATGGGCGATCACCACCACAGGGGCGTTCGTCTTGCCTTCGGGTTTCACCAGCCAGCCTTCATAGGTCTTGCCGTCCACCTGGTAATCAACTGCGCTCATGGGAGGTCTCCTCTGATTGTCTGCCCCAGTGGATAGAGGGCTTCCCCAGCGGGATTCAAGCGCTGGGCCCCGATTAGTATGCGCTTTCTAGACTTTTTCCCTACATCCGGCGTCATAGACCAAGCCGCCAGGGAGATACTCATGGCCAAGAAGACCACCAAAACTGCCGCCCGCGCCAAAGCTCAGGCCGCTGGCAAGGCAATCGAGGCCCAATCCACCGAGATGGCCTACAAGATCTGGCTCGCCGGCGTCGGCGCCTATGGCAAAGCCTACGACTCCGCCCTTGCCGGCGCCACTGTCGTGAACAAGCAGTCTGCCGAAGTGTTCGAAGACCTCGTCAAACGCGGCGCTGAAATCGAGCACGATGTCCGCGCCCGCCTCGCCGGTAATGAAGGCTTCACCAAAGCCTCCGGCAATGTCGCCAAGGCGGTCGAAACCGCCCGCGAATTCCAGTCGAAAGCTCAGACCCAGTTTGAAGCCCGCATGGAGCGCATGCGCGACCTGCTCGGCGTCAAAGGCCTCGGCACCGCCCGTGAAGCCTTCGCCCGCCGCGTCGACAAGCTGGAAGACGAAGTCGCCAGCGTCACCGCCAAGGCCCGCACCAAGGCCAGCGACCTGCACCTGAAAGAGCGTATCGCTCGTCTCACTGCCGAGATCGAAGCGGTCGCCACCGAAACCGGCGCAGACGTTGCCAAGACGGCCAAACGCGTCGCCACCCGCGCTTCCAAGGCCGTCAAGGCTGCCATGGAGCCGATCGAAGCCGAAGTTGCCGACGATCTGACGCAGATCACCGGTGTCGGCCCGGCCATGGCGAAGAAACTGAACGAAGCCGGCATCACGCGCTTTGCGCAGATCGCCGCCATGAAGAAAGCCGAACTCGAAGCGTTCGACGTTCAGATCGGCGCCCGTGGCCGCGTGCTGAAGGGCGACTGGGCGAAACAGGCGAAAGCCCTCGCCAGCTAAACGTTTTTGGACAAGAGGCGGAGGAGCGCGCCTTCTCCGCCGTCTTCCCGGAATTGCCGCAGGCGATGTCCGGGACCCAGAGCCTCAGGAAAGCTGGATCCCGGTCTTTGTGCCTTCGGCCCAAAACCGGGAAGACGGGAGGATGCTGCCGGGCCATTGGCTGGCGAAGGTCAACCCGTCCGGGTCAGGACTTTGTTTCCTCGAAATGACGGATCATGCCGCTTAGCGCGGCAGGCCCCGCCGCGCCCATATAGGGCACGATGAGGCACATCACCTGGAACACAGTATTGTGGATCAGGGCAGGGCCGTCATGCGCTTCCTTCGCCAGGGCATCACCGGCCAGCCAGAAGGTCAGTGTGGTGATGATCTGCTGGGTCAGGGGTGGCTTCAGGCGCGGATCAATGTCGATCACGCCCAGCCGCGCCAGGTCGTCAAGGATGCGCTGGATGGTGGCCCGTTTCTCCGCGATCAGCGCGCGGAAGCGGCCAGCCAGATCGGGGTAGCGGGACATCATGCCCGCCAGATCCCGGTAGAAGAAGCGGAAGTCGTATATCTCTTCCAGCAGGATGTAGATGTAGACCCAGTTGTCCTCGATCGAGGCAACACCCCCGCTGGAGCCGCGCAGAATAACGCGCATCTCCTCTTCAAACCGGTCATAAAGGGCCCGGATGATCGCATCTTTGCCCTTGAAATGATAATAGAGGTTGCCGGGGCTTATCTCCAGCGCATTGGCGACATCTACAGAAGACAGCTGCGCCTCGCCCTCTTCATTGAAGAGAAGCAGGCTCACTTGAAGGATACGGTCGCGCGTTTTCATGGCCAGTGAAGCAGTTTGACAGAGAAAACTGACTGTGAAACGAATTTTATCATAAACTTCACCGTGTTCTCTTTCAGGAAAAGAAAGGGATCATGGTTAAAATCCGGCGGTTGGGTCAGAAACCCGGTGACAGTCCGGAAGACCTTGGGGAGGAATAGACGTGACGTCACCGAAAGACGAAATCGCCCGTAATGCGGCTGAAAATACGGCAGCGTTGAACCCGCTGCTGGGCGGCTTCAACCGCCAGGAACTGCTCGGCGCCGTCGCCATGATGCTGCGCTCGACCATGACCAACCCGGTCACCACCGCAAGGATGGTCAGCAAGATCACCAGCGAGAACACCGAAATCCTGCTCGGCAAGTCCAAGCGCGAGGCCGACAAGAAAGACCGCCGCTTCAAGGATCCCGCCTGGGAGCATAACCCCTTCTACAAGCGCGGCATGCAGTCTTACCTCGCCACGCAGGAACACCTCCACAACTGGGTCAACGAGATCCAGATGGGCGAGATGGAACAGGCCCGTGCCAAATTCGTGATGGGCATGATCACCGATGCCATCGCGCCAACGAACACCCTTGTGGGCAATCCCGCCGCTGCCAAGCGCGTGGTCGATTCCGGCGGCCTGTCGCTGCTGAAGGGCATGAAAAACCTCTATGAGGATCTCACCAAGAATGGCGGCCTCCCGGCCCAGGTCGACAAGCGCCCCTTCAAGGTCGGCGAAAACCTCGCCATTTCGAAAGGGCAGGTGGTCTGGAAGAATGAGATGCTGGAGCTGATCCAGTATGCCCCGCTCACCGAGAAGGTCCACAAGACCCCCATCCTGATCATCCCCCCACAGATCAACAAATTCTACGCGATGGACCTGACGCCGATGACGTCAATGGTCCAGTTCCTGCTGGCCATGGAACAGCAAACCTTCGTGATCTCCTGGCGCAACCCCACGAAAAAGCACAAGGATTGGGGCCTTGGCGACTATATCGACAGCCTGATCCAGGCCAGCGAAGTCGTCCGCAAGATCACCAAATCGCCAAAGCTCAACGTCTCCGGCGCCTGCTCAGGCGGCATCACCACCGCCACCTTCGCCAGCCTTCTGGCCGCCGCAGGCGACAAGCGCATCAACTCGCTAACCTTCATGGTCTGCGTGCTGAACCCGCAGCGGGATGACAGCGACATCGGCCAGATTGTGTCGGATGGCAGCCTCGAAATCGCGCGGAAATACTCAAAATCGCGCGGCATCCTGAAGGGCGATGATCTTGCCCGCATGTTCGCCTGGATGCGTCCGAACGACCTCATCTGGAACTATGTGGTGAACAACTATTTGATGGGCGAAGATCCTCCGCCCTATGACGTTCTGTTCTGGAATAACGACACCACCAATCTTCCCGCCGCCCTGCATTCGGACTATCTGGATGTCGCCCTGAACCAGCCCTTCGACAATCCGGGCAAGGTGGAAGTGGCCGGCCATATGGCAGACCTCAGCAAGGTCACGGCAGATGCTTTCGTCGTTGCCGGCGTGACAGACCACATCACGCCCTGGAAAGCCTGTTACCGTACGCCCGCGCTGCTCGGCTCGAAGAATGTCGAATTCATCCTCTCCTCCAGCGGACACCTCCAGTCCCTGATCAATCCGCCGGGCAATCCGAAGGCGAAGTATTTCCGTGGCAAGGAAATCAAGCCGACGGCGGATGAGTGGGCGGCCAGCGCCGAAGAACAGTCCGGCTCCTGGTGGCCGCTCTGGGGCCAGTGGCTGAAAGAGCGCTCCGGCCCGCTGAAAGCTGCACCCAAAGAGCTCGGCAACGAAGCCTTCCCGCCCCTCTATGCCGCGCCCGGCCGCTACGTCTTCAACGACTAGAGATAGGCAAAAATGACCCCGCGCCCGTGCATCGGACGGCTCATCCTGAGCGAAGTCGAAGGACGAGCCGGGGCCCGTCTCAGCCTTCCTTTTCCTTCGCTCAGGATGCGCTGCAGTCTACCTTGCGCCGCTGCTGAGCGCCTATGGAAATCAGAAACCGGCAGGAATAGGTAAGTCTGATGGTATCGAACGTCCGCACCCCCCTTATCACGATGGAAGATGTCGATGGCGTCCTCCTGCGGGTCGCCCATTGGCCGGTAGAGGGGCAGGCGGCGGGCCGCCCGCTCGTCTTCTTCAACGGCATCGGCGCCAATCTGGAGCTGGCAAGCGGCCTGGGAGACATGTTCCCGGACCGGGAAATCCTCACCCTCGATGTTCCCGGCGTCGGCGGCAGCCCGGTCACCCAATGGCCCTACCGCCACTGGATGCTCGCCCGCTGGATTCGCAAGCTGGTAGACCGTTACGGCATCGACGAGATGGACGTGATGGGCGTTTCCTGGGGCGGCGCGCTGGCCCAGCAATTTGCCTTCCAGTATCGCAGCCGCGTCAAGCGCCTTATTCTCTGCGCCACCACGGCCGGCGTCACCATGATCCCCGGCCGCCCGGCCTCCCTGTCAAAGATGGTCGATACGCGCCGCTATTCCGATCCCGAATTCATGCGCGAGAATTTCGCCAAACTCTATGGTGACGCCGCCGATGGCGCCGCTGGTGGCCATATCGACAGTCTCATGCCGCCAGATCCCAAAGGCTATCTCTACCAGATGCTCGCCTTCGCGGGCTGGTCCAGCCTGCCTTTCATCCGTTTCCTGAGGATGCCGGCGCTCGTCATCATGGGCGACGCCGATACCATCGTGCCGCTGGCCAATGGCCACATCCTGAACTTCGCCCTGCCGGATGCGCGCCTTGAAGTGATCGAAGGCGGCGGCCACCTCTTCCTGGTCACCCGCGCAGACGAAACCGCCGCGATCATCCAGGGCTTCCTGGATGAAGGCGAAGCTGCGCTGAGCGACGCGGCGTAGCTCAGTCATTCATCAACCGCTCGGCCTCGATCCGCACCGCGCCATAATCCACCTTGCCGGTGCCCAGCACCGGAATGGCATCTACACGGAACACCCGGCGCGGCACGGAAATCTCCGGAACGCCGTGGTTCTGCGCCCAGGTGAGGATCGGGTCGCGCGTCGCCCCCGGCGCATCGGTCAGCAGGATAACCTGCTCGCCTTTCTTCGGGTCGGGCAGGGTCACGGCGGCGTGCATATTGTCCGGCCACACGGCAGCCGCGCAATTCTCCACCACCGCCAGCGACACCATCTCCCCACCGATCTTGGCAAACCGCTTCACCCGGCCAAGGATGCGGATAAACCCGTCCTCGTCGATGTTCACAATGTCGCCCGTGTCATGCCAGCCATCGATCAGCCGCTCGATCACGCCGGGATTGGTCGCGCGCACATAGCCCATCATCACATTGGGCCCGCGGATGTGCAGGCGCCCGCCATCGGGAATGCCGTCCACCGGCACCAGCTTGGTCTCCATCTCGGCCATCAGAACACCCACCGTGCCCGGACGGTTATCCTCCCATTTGTTGGCGGCCGCCACAGGCGAGCTTTCCGTCACGCCATAGCCTTCCAGTATCTCGATATTGAACTTCCGGCGCACATAATTGCGCGTCTCGTCCTTCACGCGCTCTGCGCCGCACACCGCCAGGCGAATGCTGTCGAGATCTCCGTCGCCAGCCGTGCGCGCATATTGCGAAATGAAGGTATCCGTCGCCAGCATAAGGGTTGCCTTGCTCTCCCGGATACGCCGCACGATTTCCTTGGGCTGCAGCGGGGAAGGGTGGAACAGCACCTTGATGCCCGCCACCAGCGGCAACACCGCGCCCACCGTCAGGCCAAAGCAGTGAAACGTCGGCAAGGGATTGAACAGAACATCCGTGTCCGGACCAAGCCCGATATGCGCGCGCACCTGCTCGACATTCGCCATCACATTCTCATGGCTCAGCACCACGCCCTTGGGCTCGCCCTCTGTGCCGGAGGTAAAGAGGATCACGCCCGGCTTCTTGTGGCTCGGCCCCGCCGCCACCAGCCCCGGCAGCAGCATCCCCGCCACCGCCGACAGCTTGTTGCCCAGCGACAGGTTCTCCCGCACATCCTCCAGATAGACAATCTCTGCCACCTGGGAGAGATCGGCCACCAGCGCGTCCAGCCCGCCCAGCTCCACGAATTTGTGCGCCGTCACGATCCGGGAAACCTTGGCCGCCTTCAGCGCCGCCTTGAGGTTCTTCGATCCGGCGGTGAAATTCAGCATCGCGGGTACGCGGCCATAGGCCGTCAGGGCATAGAAGGCGATCACCGATCCGGCGCCCGAGGGCAGCATGATGGCCACAGCCTCGCCCTTCTTCGTGCCCTTCTTCAGCGCCGAGCCGAGCGCGAAGGCGCCCTTGATGATGTCCTTGTAGGTCAGCTCCCGCTCGTCTCCGTCAACGAGGATCACCTTGTTCCCGCCAAACTCGCGCGAGGCGCGGATAAGCGCGGAGAATACGTCAGTCCGGGTGCGCTGCGGCTTATAGTCAAGCGGTGCGGGCACCAGTGGCTGGATGGATTGCTGCATAGGTTTCCGCCCTGAATCGCTACGGTCTCTGCCGATTTGTGTAATATTCTGTCATGTTGCGTCATATCTGCAACAGTTATTGCCAGTGTCCAGCCGCCGGTGCATGGGTCGTCTGCACAGGGTTCCGCTTGATGGAATCGAGCAGAAGGGCCATTTTCCGGCCATGGCCAACCTCATCGACACCCGCACCGGCGCCCCGCGTCCCCGCCACCCCGAAAAGCAGGCGCGTCCTGATACGCCCGTGCTGCGCAAGCCGGACTGGATCCGGGTCAAGGCGCCCACCTCCGAAGGCTATGCCGAGACGCGCAATATCGTGAAGTCGAAGGGCCTCGTCACCGTCTGCGAGGAGGCTGGCTGTCCCAATATCGGCGAGTGCTGGGACAAGAAGCACGCCACCATGATGATCCTGGGCGAGGTCTGCACCCGCGCCTGTTCCTTCTGCAACGTCGCCACCGGCAAGCCAAAACCCGGCGTGGATGAGGACGAGCCCCGCCGCGTGGCTGAGGCCGTGGCCGAAATGGGCCTCTCCCATGTCGTCATCACCTCGGTGGACCGGGACGATCTGGAAGACGGCGGCGCGATGCACTTCGTCAACACGATCAACGCCATCCGCGCGGCGGCCCCGAACACCACCATCGAAATCCTCACGCCGGATTTCCTGCGCAAGGATGGCTGGGAAAACCGCGTCATCGATGCAAAGCCCGATGTGTTCAACCACAATCTGGAAACCGTTCCGCGCCTCTATCTCTCCATCCGCCCCGGCGCGCGCTATTTCCATTCCCTCCGTCTGCTGCAGAAGGTGAAGGACCGCGATCCCTCCCAGTTCACCAAATCCGGCCTGATGGTCGGCCTCGGCGAAACCAAGGAAGAGGTGATGCAGGTGATGGACGACATGCGCTCGGCCGGCGTCGATTTCATCACCATCGGCCAGTATCTTCAGCCTACGCGCAAACATGCCGCGATTGACCGCTTCGTGCCGCCCGAAGAATTCAAGGCCTATGAAGAGATCGCCCGCGCCAAGGGCTTCCTCATGGTCTCGGCCAGTCCGCTGACGCGCTCCAGCCACCATGCGGGGGAAGACTTCGCCCAGCTGCGCGCCGCCCGCGAAGCCTGGCTCGCCGCCCGCAAGGCATAAGGCGTGCCGCGTTTCACCAAGACGATGCGGGTGCCTTACGGGCCGGAGCAGTGCTTTGCCCTGGTCTCCGATATCGCCCGTTATCCGGACTTTATAAAGTGGATCACCGCCCTGCGCGTGTCGGACCAGCGCGCCGCCGGGCCCGGCGTGAACGAATGCCTGGGAGAGGTGGTCGTCGGCTTCAAGGGCTTCACCGAGCGTTTCACCACCCGCGTCGTTGCCGATGAGCCCGCCGCCCGCGTCACCGCCTCCCTCGTGCGCGGCCCGTTCCGCAGACTCTTCGCCGAATGGCGCATCACCGAAAGCGTTGCGGGCGCCTCGGACGTGTCCCTCGAAATCAATTACGAGTTCCGAAACCCCGTTATCGCCTTCCTCGCCGCCGCCAATCATGATCTGGCGGTCGACCGTATCCTGAGCGCTTTCCTGGAAGAAGCGAGGCGGCGGTATTCCACCCCATCGGCTTGACACCCCTTAACCCCTCTCCCGCGAAGTAGGAGAGGCTGCGGAGGACCAGCGTTTGCACTGCAAACGCCCGGAGCAGGCCATCGCAAAGCGATGGGAGGTGAGGGTCTTCCGCCTTGTCCCCCAAATCCCGCCCCCTCCGCGTCCAAAATCCCCAATCCCCTCAACCCCTTAAAAATAAATCCCGCAATCCTAGTCCACCCCCTCCCGCGCCGGGCGTATCCTCCGCCCCATGATGAGTATCGCCCGCCTCAGCAAGGAACCAGCGCTCGCGGAGTATTTCGCGCTCGTGCAT